>Ga0214545_1009169_pt1 | contig 15231 bp, 5 predicted proteins | sample CNSS4metaG_FD_160064 | JGI IMG/M metagenome (GOLD analysis project Ga0214545, IMG submission 160064) | Root nodule microbial communities from cowpea collected in UCLA plant growth center, Los Angeles, California, USA - CNSS4 | ecosystem: Host-associated > Plants > Roots > Nodule | place: USA... | reverse complement strand
TATTATGTTTTCTTTACCGTAATTTTTTTTCTTTTATAAAAATTAATATTGAAGTAGTTAGAACACGGGTACGGGTATGGGTACGAGATTATACCTGTTACCCGGTGGGGATGGGGATGGGAAAAAAATTTGATACCCGTTGGGTTTGGGTATGGGGATGGGGATGAATTTTTTATGCGGGGATGGGTATGGGATAGCGAAACCCGTCCCCGCCCCGCCCCGTTGCCATCCCTAATGGCAAGTATTAGCTATTCCATAATTGCAAAATTTCTCCTAAATTGAAAAATTAACGTTAATTAGCCATATGCACAGTACACGTAACACACCCTAATACAAACCGTGTCACCTGTACAATGCTCCGTTAATGATTTAAACGGCGTTACAGAAAAGGACCAAATAAAACATGAATTACGAAAATGATGACCATTTTAAACATTCGGTCAAAATGAGGACCATTTTAAATATTCTGTCAAAATGAGGACCATCCGCAACAAACACTACGAAAATGAGGACCAAAAAAATATTTAAGCCATAATTTAAATAGGACCAAAACCATGAATCAATTAATGTTTTCTTTTTTTCTTTAGAATGATCATACAAATCTCTCTTTTTTTTTTTAAATTAGTATAAATACAAATTATCTAAAAAATATTAGGTTAAGAATTTCAAAAGATGAAATAGAAAAAAAAAACACATTTTACATTAAATATTAGAAAGAAAGGATAAAAACAAATTCTACATCAACTTTTTGCACTATTAATATGAGAAGTCTCGAAAAAAGCTCTCACTTTTTAAATTTATTACGAAAAGCTAGTGTGGAATATTTATTGTTAAAAAGTTAATCTAAATTAATCTAAATCGATTTTGTTAAAAAGTATTTAATAATATATTATTGTAATTTTCTCTTAATGAAATAAAAGTAATCTAAATATCTAACATATAAACTAATTAGTAATAATAAACATTATTAAAATATTAAGTTTTATATGACAAAATATTTTATTTTAACTCTGCACGTGTTTTAAATGTTTAAAACATATAAATTCAAGTTTTATTTAAGATTTTAATTAAACTTTTTAATATTACTTAATTATTATAATATTCTTATTGGAACCTTTTGATATTGATGGATACATCATTGAAGTCATAAATAATATTTTAATCAGCTTATCAACTCTTTAATGTTGAGAAAAAAGTTAAAAAAAAAAAATATTACTGTCTCAGTATATCATATATTATATAAATTTTTCGTATACTAGAACAACGAGTTTAATTATTAAGTCAGATCTCATTTTTATTAAAATATTTAGTAATATGAGATTTATTTCCTCAGGGATTGAGATTTATATGCATAAATATATACATACATTTCTGTCATAGTATAGAAGAGTCATAGGTTAAGGTGAACTGCACAGGAGCAGAAGGTGAAATCTGAATTATTATTATTTTTTTCTTTGGAGTAGAAAGTGAGACTAGCTTTCTTTTCTGGAGATTTTTTTTATTTATTTTTTAAAGGAGATGAACTTAACTAAAGTCAGTTTCAACTACAGCAATTTCCAAAACCATATTCATATACATGAATGTACCAAATGAATAACACCAATAACATTATTAACCCATATACCTTTAGACATGAACACTTTTCATGCAAAAGCCAACAAGGTACCACTTAACAGTTACCTAGCTCCAACACTGAGTAGACCAACCAATTAATAGTGAGAACAACTTAAATTTAACCTGTTATAATACATAGTAATAATTATCTTGGACTATGAAGAAAAAATCATCGGAGAGATACAATATTATTAAGACATGAGTTTAACCCACACACATAAAGAATTGACACTAATTTATTGCGGGTGACAGCAATTGTCCTGTGGCAGAGACTGGGTGGACCGAGTCACAATCAAATCATGACGCTTGAATTCATACGCTCTTAAGTAGAAAGAGTTGCACCCTAACTAATAACTATAGTTTTTGGTTAAGTGATAAGCGTTCAATCCAACATAAGTGATGAGTTTATAAATCTTTATTTTTATATATTATTCTACTTTTTCATTTTTAATCGATGTGAAACTAAGAATCACTTTATTATGGACGTAATTATAATAATATTAAATCTACCTAGCAAATCAAGACGAATGTAGCCTTAAGCCTGACACAACACACCTAGAGAAACCAACATATTTGTTTGAAGAAAAAAAAGTGACAGTAATATAGTAATCTAAGTTGTGAAAATTGTACAGTGAATTTGGAGTGCAAAATGATGCATGGAGCCCTGAGAAGGAAGCAAGAAACGAGAATCATGGCAGAAGTAACTATTGGAGGGAACCTTCCCTTGCAAGTGTTCCTATTTAATATGAATATAAAAGCTTCGAAGGTGGTAATGTGAATGTGTCTTCTGTTTATGTCTCGTGCATCAGACACACCCCACGCATCCCTTCTTTCAAATTCTCAACATCCACCTACGCAACACAAACCTGGTTGGTTTCAGCTAAAACAATAAAACGTTAAGACAAATAAACAAATAACAGTGTTTTTTTCATTTTTTTAATGAAGAAAGGACAGAAATTAGGGTTTGTAATTTGATTAGTTATTATCATCACCGACAAGCTACAGAAGAAGCATTGTGCAGCTTTCCTTAGCTCCACGCACACTGCAATAAACAAATGTGATGCTATTATTGACTTCGCATGGGGTTCTCATCATTGCTCAGTTTTCAAATTCATTAATTCTCATCTTTGCTATACTTTCGAATTTTAATTATTACAACCCTATCATCACTTCCTGCATAGCACCATTAAAATACTACTCAACCATTTCTTATTTTACTCAAAACAATTTTTTGTTCTAAATTAAATTATGATCAGATTTTTATATTTACACACAAAAAATATATATATATATATATATATATATATATATATATATATATATGAATTAATTAAAAATTAAATATTTTGAACAGAAAACGAGAAATAAATAACGGTATTTTTTTTCAAAAATTAATATGATAGCTAACATACATTTATAGAGTTTATATTTATTTTTTAGGTATTATGTTTTTTACGCAAGAAAGGATTTTTTTTGGTACTGTAGATATAATAATTTTGTATTAGGGTGATGATGTAGAAGAAGATATGATATTGCTATTTTAGTTAACTAGTTTTCTGATAAACTGGTTGTATTAAATTTCCTTCTTTAACTTGTTCTACAAACTTTCCTTATTACACTTTGGATCTTTTCAGTCCTTTTAGAAATGAACAACTTGCAGGCATGTTCTTCTCAATTAGAAAAAGGCACCTTTTTTTTTTTCTAACAATTAATATATAGGTATTTTACTAATTAAAAAATAAAGTCCCTTATTAAATAATTAGTTTTATTTGTAAGATGTTAACGATTATTAGATTTCAAAAATTTTATAACATAATTAATTAATCCCTTGAAAAACAAAATTAGCCATAAGAATCGTTTTAATTGGATGTAGATGACCGTATCATGTTCACCACCATTAAAAAATTACCCATTAAATAAATAATAATTTTCATTTTTATTTTTTCTGTATTTTTTGGCTGTTATACTTTTACATTATTAACCACTATTTAATCGATCCATTTTTTAAAAACTAATCGACTGCACAACTTATCTTATGAAAAAAATAAAATTATTTTAATCCACATGTTAATTTGTTATTTGTAAAATACAATGTAAGACAAAAAATTGAAATATGTGATTTGTGTGTATTGTAATAACATGCTTACATAACAAAGTTAACAATATTAATATTTACATATAGTTTGTTATGATAAATATCTTTATAATACGTTCACTTATTATTCACAAAACAAAACTAATGTTAACTATAAATTTTGTATGTGGTAATTAAAGTCAACCTCAATTAAACATTTGAACAACTTTGTAACACACCATATATGAATCATGAAATGTAGTCACCTGCATTTATTTTTAACTACTTTCTGAGACAAACTAATCATATTTACATATCACATGTAATAATTAATAATTATCAACATTATTAATTTTTGTAAAATAAAGTTAACCATTATGTATTCTTACTTGCAAAAATATAACATCAACTGTATTTATGTATATTAATCATATTGTTTGTGGTGGACGTACATTAGGTGGAAAAACCAGCTTTAAGAATGTTCTTTATTCCTTGTTTTTTACAACTTTCCATCTCTAAACATCTGAGTAAGAGGAAAAAATGTATGCTTATTTGGAGGCCATAATATTGTTAAGCATCGCGTTCCTGAGTTCCTGAAATATTGTCTATTTTGAAGTATTTGAACTATGTTACGGTGTTGTTTTTAAAAGATATCTCAAAAAATGAAAGAAAGTAAGAGTATTTAAATTTTTTTAATTTTAACTTCTAAATTATGTAAAATTTACTGGGTGTATAAGAAAAAATTCAGCTCTTTATAGTAACAATAATAACTGCTATTGTGGTGTAAATATCTGTGCCTTCACACGAATAATCAGAATTTAAATAAGGATTTAGATATATATGGTAATCATCAGAAGCTGATTGGTAAAATGTAAGCAAACACTGTTTTCATAGATCCAAAAATCAATCAGCATAATGCAGTTGCAATAATGGTCACACTCAAACCTGCATTATTATCATTCATTACAGCAAGATTCAAAATCATATTGCTTTTTTTTTCTTCCTTTCTTTTTAAATTACTGTTATTTTTGTGAGTGCCAAAAATATATTTCCATTGGTGGTGGTACTGAAATTTCAACCAATGAATAGCATTTGCAGTAGCTGCCAAAGCTTGAATATAATATGAATTTATTTACTGTCACAAAGCATGGAAAATTTAAACCCTACAAGAAATAATAATTATATATGCATCAGTTTTCAGCAGAAGGTTACCTCTCATATTTTACATGTCATAAAGTGTTATTGGTCCCCACTTCCTCTGTATATTGCATCCAAAATTAACACAGACCAAACGTATTGTATATACAACTTCATTATTTAATTGAATATGTGAAAATGGTTTATGATTTTCTTTTTTATAAGTTAGTTCAGACTACTTTTAACAAATGTTACTGTCAAATTTAGTAAGGTAGGCACTTGTCTGGACAAGATTTTACCTAAGAATTAATATTAAAAAATTAAATAACTTTATTAGTTAAAATTTAATTTTTCTAGTATTTTTAGAGAAATTTGGCCAAACACATCCATGTAAATGCTTTATCCATATGTGTCTGGTAATAGAGTAATTAGTCGTAACAATAAGACCTGGGCTTGTTATATTACCTCTATCAAAAATAATTACAAATTTAATCTTTCAATAAAAATCAATTATAAATCGATATGTGTACTCAGTTTTTCATGATTTTTTTTTTCTCAAAAAGCTTTATGAAGAAAATAAAATTACTATAGTAAAAATGTTCTAAGCGACACATTTATAAGACCATGGAAATATATTTTAGTCACGGATTTGCGTCCATGTGATGTTTCAAAAAGCATCCATACTCTATCAACATAAAATTTTAGTTTGGTGAAACTAATAAGATATAGATTTTAAATCTAATTTAATTATGTAGAGGAAGATGAGCTTTGTATTTAGTTATATATCATAAATTTATTTTATCTCATAGTCAATAGAAATCTTCAACATATTTCAAAAAAAAAAAAAAAAAATATATATATATATATATATATATATATATAAATTGAATATTAATAAATCATCAGATAATAGTCACACAATATGTGACACAATAGATTTAATAAATAACAAATTTTATTAAAATATATTTTAAAATTATCTTAAAAAATAATTTTTAAATTTAACTCAACCGCAAAATCAATTCGTAAAATAAAATTCACATTACTCGTATATTCATCAAAAGTTATCAATTGATGAACAATAATTAGTAGAGGAATTATAAGAAAAATATACATGAATAAATGAATTTTATAAATTGTGGTAGATTTAAAAACAAAGAAAGAAACTAAAAAATTGTGAAGTATGAAGAGAAAGAAATGAAAGAATAGATTTTAGTTAATTTGATCCATGAATCCTAATTTGCACATGATGTGTAGCATTTAATATGTGTGATGACGTTGACTAATTTGGTGTTTCAAGTTAGATGTCGGGTTTAGGTGGCGTACGATGGCATCAAACTTCAATAATACATATACCATTGTCATGTGTACTCTCTCTTTTGTTGTTTTTAAGGTCGTATTCTCCCATTAATCACTTCACGTTCAAATGTTGCAAACACTATTTAGTATTACAACAAACACAAAACACAGGTGGCAACATTATAACCAAGTCATAATCACACCACAACAATAACTAACGTTTCCTTGTATAACTAACTTCTTCCGTTTATTCATTTGGAAAGGTAAATCTTCATCTTTTGCTACCTACTTTGGCCTTATTTTTTCCTACACTTATTATTATAGTGTCCAACAAAAGGTGAAAACCTTCAACCAAAGTCACAATTTTATCCATGGTTTTTTAAACATACTAAATTATTAACAATCATGAGAACCATCATGGATCTTTATTAGGGATGAATTGCACAGTCGATAGTATTTATGAAATTGGCTATATTTTTTTTTTCAAATTCAAAATTTATCTTTATTTTTATTATTTTATATTTAATATATACAAATTTATTTCCCATTTTTGGTTTTTTGATAATAAATATATTTGTAAATATGTTTTTATCTACGTAAATATTCATTTTTTAAAAAAATAAAGGTGTAATATTTTTAATAATTCAATATTTAATAATACAATTGTTTTTATTTTCAATAAAAAAATATAATTATATAAATTTTAAAATCAAATTCTAAATAAATTAAGACTTTTTTAGTTTAAAACGGAAATACATACAAAAACAAAAATGAGACACACACACACACACACACACACACACATATATATATATATATATATATATATATATATTTATTATATTCGTATTTAATAAATATAAATATTTTTTTTATCAACGTGGAAACAAATTTAAATAATACCTATAAGTAGAGATGTACTTGTAATTTTTAAAAGGTAGTTATATGCTTGAAATTTGGTTTATGGCAAACCTACGCATATATTTTTATAAGTAAAAAAATTAAACAACTAAAATTATTTCATTTATAAATTTAAATTAATTTATGTATAACTTAATTTATAAAAGTGTTTTCATGTATTTTTAAAATTTTATTTTTGACTTAATTAGTAATTTGATTTTATATTTAAACCTAAGATACATTTCCTCTAAATTGAGGCTAAATAATAGATGTCAAAATCTGAATCATCTTTTTACTTTGAAACTCCTATGTTTTTTTCTTTCTTTCACTTTTCTCCACATCTCACCACCTTCCTCCCCAGGGTATACTTAACAAAGTAAAATTGAGTTTTTAAAGTTTGTCACCTTGTTCTATTGTGCTCTCATGAAAATTTTGCTTTTGGAATTGTATAAATAAGGTTAACATTTTGATGTGGTGGTGTTTTATTATTATCTGGAAAATGGTGCAAAATGAATATTCATTGGGAGATGGAGGGAGATGTGAAGAAAGGTGAAAAGAGTGAAAAAGAAAAATAAACACAAAGTAGAATGTGATCTAAATTTTAATACATAACATTGGAAATAATGTTAATGTCTATTTAAGAGAAGAAGAAATCACGTATGTGGACTTAATTGAGTAAAAATAAATATAAGAATTAAAGTGAATTATAAACTTAAATATAAAAATCAAATTACTAATTAATTATTTTCATTTATGTATATATTAATTTTAGTTTATGGAAATTGATATATTTATTCTTCTGTTTTCTTAACAGTTATATATCTATATTGATGTCATTACAATCCTCATTCTTTTTTCCTAAGGTAGGAAATCATTTGAGGAATTTGTGTGGTTACAAATTACAAGCTACAATAAAAACTTGACTGAGGTATTTGATATTTGGTTGTTGATAATGTATTTATATTTCAGTAGAAGTGAATGATCAATGATTACTCGTACATGCCAAGAGACGATGATCAGAATTATTTACGTAAAAGTTATTTACTTAGCAAATGTCAATTTGGACATAGTAAATAATAATAATAACAAGGTCAAGTATGTTTTTAGTATCTGAACTTGTATGTGAAATTATAATTTGTCTTTATCTTCACTTTTAATATATTTTGGTCCTCAAGCTTTAAAAATGAATATATATAATCATTGAAATGTGTCAACTCAAACGTCATATTAAAACGTGTTTGATACATAAAAAAAAAGTTATTATAATTTGGTTAAAAGGACTATATTAATTCACTTTTAAAATTTATGAAAAAAAGTATATCAAAGTTTGACAAAGAGATAAATTCTAGTTTTGCATTCAAATTTAGAAACTAAAACCATATTTAATTCTGATAATAATAATAATAATATGTAGTTTTTTTTCTTTATTTTGTTGCATTTGTCATTTAAATTTCTAAAAAACATTTGACACTTTAGACTATACAAATATTGATTACTTTTGGATGGTATCTCTAAGAAATATATAAGATATAAAGTTACAATTATAAAATGCAATTAGTTAGGGTTTTAGTTTGAAGTACTATGGTTGATAATGAAAGTTTGAAGTAGGTAATTGAAAAAGAATCTAGTGAGGGACACGATCTTTGGGCTAAGAAATAGGATGTAATGTAAGTGTTGATTGATTGATATTTTGAGGGTAAAATAAATGGTTAGCTATGGCCTCTTGTCAGCGTCAAGATGAAAGAAGTTGTGAGAGTTTAGAGTGAAAAATGAGAAGGTTATGTCCCATTCAAAAAGATAAGTGGGTTACGAATTTAGGAAAAGGGATCCCCTCCGACACACAGGACAAATTGTGGGCCGTCTTAATGGGCCTAAACACATTCAATCCTCACAAAAAATGACCAAAAACAAAGAATCAAGACAAAAGGAGAATAGTGTTTTCGACACAAAAAAGTTAAGAGGTTCCTTCCAAGCTTTTGCTGTGCCAACAAACACACATATTAGAGATGGAAAAACAACCACCCCATCACCATCCAACTCATAAATTTATCAATTCGTCTACTTCGATTCTATATTAGACCAATGAATTTTTTTTTTAATTTAGAATATAAAAAAATAATTTAAAAATTTGAATTAAAGTTACACAAATAAAACTAATTTGACTAATTTTAACTTTTAGATGTGACGATATATGTATACTTTGATTAAGCATTTTTATTTTTCAGTACTTTACAAATTATTATTATTTAAAACAGGTATTTCCAACTTAAACTACAAACTAAAAGAATTGGATTAAAATTAGTTGCCTTTGATTTATGCTATTACTTTTTTAATCTATTTTGGATTAGACCTATAGTTTTCACGGATCTTTTTTTTATCTATCTCCGTTACGGTCTTATTTCATATCATACTTTGTTTTCCGTATTTTCTTTTCATTGTTAAAAGGTGTTATTAAAACTAAAACTGTCAAAGTGTGTCAGAATTCATGAGCTAACCTGGTCCACTAGGAGTTTAAGTCAGGTTGGGTTAAAATATTTTTACAAATTTTCATACAGGATTAATTTTTGATCCAGTCCACCAAGAACTCGGCTTATCCGGGTTGAACCCGTGGTGAACCGGACGGGTTGCCAACCCACCAACAAATAAATGGTTAGACAATTGTTTTGTATTTGGGTTGGACTGCGTTTTTTAGCCAATATATTGGTTGGCAAATGCAAACATAATATTTTTGTGATTTTTGTTTATATTTGGAGTTGAATATTATTTGAGATTGTATTTGGACTATATTGAAGTTTATTTAGATTTTAATCACAATTAAAATTTATTTTTTATTTTTGGGACGGAAGGAAAAAATTGTATTTTTTTAATTAAGTAAGTTAGTGAGTTAACCTGTTGAACCCACCAACTCATGCTGGGTTGGACCGAATTTAATTTTTCTTGGCTCATTAATAAGTAAGCCAGATTTGGTTGGCTCGCTAAATGACCAACTCGTGGTAGACCGAACTGGGTATTCCATTTTGATAGCTCTAATTAAAACATCAAGTTAGCGTGCCATTATTCTTACCAGAGTTTGGAAATACTTTATATGTTTATTTGCTCATATAAGAACACATATTTTATTTATATTACAAGACTTATGATTTTAAGTTATTTTATACTGGGTTAAATATGTTTTTGGTCCCTCAAGTTTCAATGAAATTTGGAATTAGTCCATATTCGAAACTTGATACCAATTTAGTCCTTCATCTTTAGAAATGTATGGATTTAATCCTTCTTACCAAATTTTGTTAATTTTATTTGACATTTTAAATACATTTTATGATAATATTTAAGTTAACATTAAAGCGAAAGTATGTTAAACGGTATAAAAATTCAAATACTATCATGAAATGCGCTTGAAACGTCAGATAAATTTACCAAAATTTGGTAAGAATGACTAAATCCATACATTTCTAAAGATGAAAAACTAAATTGGTATCAAGTTTCGAAGAGGGACTAATTCCAAAATTCACTGAAACTTAAGGGACCAAAAACATATTTAACCCTTTTATATTTATAAACTAGTTTATGTAAACACTTATCTATTAATCTAATTTATGAACTCAATTTATAAACTAGTAGTGTATATGGTGCAAGTTAACCTCTAAACTAACTTACTACTTACAAACTTACAACCTAGCTTATTGAGTACAATAATTAAAGAGTTTTAAATTTTTTAAGGGGTTTTGAATTGACTGATATTTCTGAGTTCAAATCTTCTATTGAGTTTTTTATGTGTTTTTTACTTAATATTAAAAATACACTGATGTTAATTCTTTACAAATATTTTAAATCTTCAAAATCGATGTCCATTAAAATATTTTGAAAGTATAGTAATGGAACAACAACTAAAATCCGACATAAAATCTAAATTCTATTTCTTTGTACCATACTAATATTGTACAAATCACATTCAAATCTATTCCTAAATCGTCTCACTTGTAATAAATATGTGATTCATTTAAATTAACTCTTAATCTCCTTAGACTATTGACACCAAAATCTGAATTTCATATACAACATAATATATGTTTATTTTCGAAGGATTTCCCTACTGTTGGAATCTTTTCTTACCTTAAGTAAGTATCACGAGCAATGTATTATGATTTATGCTAAACTTCAGTTCAAGTTACTCAAACTTATTATGACTTGTTATGAATAATATTGAAGGTGTTGTCGTAAATGATTTAAACAAAACAAAAGAAGATTGAAAATAACCAATATGTTTTTGACTTTTTTATTAAAAGTAAAATAATATATTTTTATTATTTTAAAATATGAGTATTAAAAAAATGGTGTTTTTAGAGATAAAACTTAAATAATTGTTGAATTTGAAAACATGAAGAAACAAGACAACATTTATATGATATTAATTTGTTTTTAAGTGTCCAATATCATATTCAAATGAATACTAGTTTAAAAATTCAGTTTCACTATTTTATCGTAGATACCTTTAATCATTCAAATTTGATGATTTTATCAATCATATTTAAATTATGTCAATCTTTGGTACGAATAGAATGTACATTATACTTGAATGAAATTTTATTTTTGTTTGTAATGATTTATCAAAACCATATTACAAAATAAAATGTGAGATAAATTTTTTGCACACAAATGATTATTTACATTGAAAAAATAGCTAAAAAATTTAGATTTGATTTAGTTATTGATAGTCTCTATAATTTGAAAAAACAAAGAACAATTAATTAGATATATGTAATTTTTTTATAGCTATAATTATATTAAATTACATATTCGTTTTTGTTATATTCGTGATAAGGATAAAATATATAAATTTTGACTCTTCCAAAATTAATGGTCAAGACTTGTCACTGTATCTGACAATAATCAAGTGTCATTGAAAGTCCTTATGTAATTCTAAATCAATTCCTTAAGTGTAAAATCTAAGGGTCTTAAACACAACATTGAATCCTCAATCCTAACATTCAAATGCATTAGATGACTTGGTTGGACCTTAGATTCGATATTAATTTTCCAACTCAATCCATATATATATATATATATATATATATATATATATATATATATATATATATATATATATACACACACACACATATATATATATATAAATAGTAGTAGTGCAAAGAATTAAAGTAGATTATGTATCCAACCTCAATACAAGAGAATTTAGCTATCATGTTGATTATTCTTGCTACAAGAATATGGAGTGGTTGTCTCTCTCTCATAACTCTCTTAAAATGTTTCAGTGAATACAAAGATGAATTCTAAGTAAGAAGAACCTCTCAAAGTAGAGTAGCACTCTATTTTTATAGAAATTAAGATTGACACTCAACTCCGGTCTTCAATATTCAATAACATAGGTTTTCTCCCGTGCAGGTTTTTCTTGTGGCTCAAGCTTCTACCTTAGTGTTCCAGTCTTGAGATTTCCTTCCTAAGAAGGTCTCGTTTAGGCTAAACTTTTCCTCATGATGCCAAGCTCTCTAGTTTCAATCAATTTAGGTTTCTTTCACTAGAAAGTTTTCTTCTTGGCTTAACACCTTACTTTGATGTTTAGTTGTGCAGACCATATTTGAATTTTTCTTAATTGTCTTTGAGCGCTCAGCCACAATCTTGGAGCTCAACTGTGCAACACTTCTAGTCTTGCAAAAACTATTGTATTTCAATAAAAATTAAAAACATTAATTTCATAATTAATCAATTCTCCATATAACATTGTTCTTTCTTAGCTAAAAAAAACTGATTTACTAAAAAATATATCAAATTCATGCAATTTATGTTCCAAAAACATGCATGAAGTAAATTGAAAATATTAATAATGGTTTAAGTGTGTATAATTTTTTTAAATAACAAATTTTTTTAGGCATGTAAAACAATAACCATTGAATAGTTGTATATTTTACTTTATAAATAAAAAATCATACCTGACTTTAACAACTAATAAATATTAAATTATAATTAGAATTGAGAGTTGGTGATGTAACATGATTTTGAACATGAAAAACTAGAAAATAAAAATAAAATCCAAAGAAAAGCTCATAATAAACAACAATTGAAAAGAAAAATAACTTGATAGTGTATCACTTATATCTTTTTTTGTATTTTCTATAATATTCATGTGTAAAATGAAAATAGATTCATAAATAAATGACTATAAATTAAGGTATAAATTCATGAACTTCATATAATGATTGTACAAAAATTGGGAAATACAGTTAACTATTTTATTGAGAGGAAGCTTAGAAAGTGAAATAAGCTTCAATATATTTGATATGTAGAAGATAGATTCATATATGCAATCTTCTTCTAGATTGCAAACATGTATTTGTATGAAAATTGTTAGTACTTAAATTTTTGACATCACTATTTTTTTTGGTCAAACAAATTTATACAAAACAAATTGAGTTAATTTAAAATCCTAGAAGAATCTCATACCATTAAGGTGTTCTTTAGGAACATTCCTTATTATTAGTTTCAAATCCTAAAAGAATCTCCGTGTGGAATTCTTCTATAGCTCTACGAAGAAATATATTATGCACATTCAACCAGTGTAAGTACCAACCAATACGAGTTATGAAAGCAATAGAAGATAAAATTACTGTACTCAATATGAGAATTTCTAGTAATTTTCACACCTTTTATTTGTGTTATCTCAAATGTTTCAACGTTATCTCCAGGATCTTTATTCACATTCATCAAATGAAATCGTCGTTTTCAAATATATATAATTCATCTTTCGTAATTTCAAAAAACTTGATATATTTTAGTAACTTAAAAAAGCAATGCCACACGACACCACATTATATTCGTTAAAAAAAAACCTAACATGGAGGCAAAATTTTGAAGAAAAATGAAAGTGAAATTTGTTTGGAAAGTAGAAAATGCAGTGGGGTGATATCGAAGGATCCAAGAGTTGCATAATTGTCACATGAAGGTGTTGAAGCATTGACCCTACAGAGGCATGTGCAATGCAGAAACAATTAATTGCATGAAGCTACTGAAAGTGTAGTACAATGTTAGCAACAAATGTGAAGGAGAATTTGAGCAACATGGTTGCTTAGATTCACACCCTATGCTTCTACTTTTAGTCCTTATTTCTTAGGGTTCAAGGGATGTTACACTTCCACCATTATCCTTTCCTTTCAGGGTTGTCTTACAAACAACAAACAACCCATTCTCATTTGTTGCTACAATTAAGGAAATAAGAATGCAGAGGTAAGGCCAAAATAACCCTTTTGGTGTCAAAACACTCATGTTCTTCCCAACATCACACATTCATGTTTTTTCACATACAAAACTGTTTCAACCTATTTTTATTACCTTCAGCAAATTACTCTCCTTTTGTTCAACTCTCGTGACTTTGCTAAAAGGATAATGGTTTCCGACCGATATGGGTCCAGTATCTCCAACCTTATCATTTAAAACTGTCTCCTTTAACTCTTTAAGATTGTTTTTAACAATAAAACCATGTCAGGAGCTTCAACCTCTAAAGGAGACATACATGAAATGCAGTAATTAACCTAAAGGTTATTACTTTTCTGCATATGGAGGAAAGGTGTTATGTTCCTTTTGGTGGTTGAAACATATAGTGTCATTAATTTTGTTCTAATGATACAAGATATTATTATTATCATTAATTTAATCCTTTCAATGTAAATTACTACCAATTTTTGTTTCTAATCATGCAAAATATTATTACGTAAGTCTTAAATCAGGAGTCCAATTCTTCTATATTTTGACGGTTGGTTTGGTTGCGTTGAATTGCGGTGAAGCAAAAAAAAACATAACAATATTACTCCGACTTTTAAGTGTTGTTAAAAGGATCTTTTAAAGAAACTGAAAATATGATAATATTTTTAACTTAACATATATAAGGTTTTATATTTTACCTTCTTATTTATATAAATGGTAAAGAGAATTGTTTTAAAAGTAATTTATCTATTCATAGCACGTTTTTTATATTTTTTTATATGTTACATTCATTAAATATTAAAATTATAGAAGAGTTAAGATTTCGTCTAGTTTTTTTTTTTCAAATTAAAAATTTAGAGGATCTATTTTCCTTCACTGATCATTGTTATGACAAAATATTCAATTGAAAAGTTGATAATCAAATAAACTGAAAACTTACAGAACTGAAAACAGAAAAAAAAAAAAAAAAAAATTTTTTAAAAGAATGAATT
>Ga0214545_1009168_pt1 | contig 15232 bp, 4 predicted proteins | sample CNSS4metaG_FD_160064 | JGI IMG/M metagenome (GOLD analysis project Ga0214545, IMG submission 160064) | Root nodule microbial communities from cowpea collected in UCLA plant growth center, Los Angeles, California, USA - CNSS4 | ecosystem: Host-associated > Plants > Roots > Nodule | place: USA... | reverse complement strand
TCAGTCCTTCTTCCAATTGTAAAGATGGAAAGCGATATCTATGTATGTGCATACACCTTATATCATACTTCAATCTTATGTTAAAGCTGTTCTTCTCAGAGATTCAGGCCAAACCTTACAATTATTTTATTTGAGTCTTGTCCTAGTTGCTACTACCCAATGATAATCATAATAATAATAATAATATGAAAAAGAATATACAAGAAAAGAGGGGAGGAAACAACAAATAATCCCACAGAAGATATCACAATGTTTCAATAGTGACTATGCCATGAAACAGTGTTTCAATAGTGACTATAGTCATGAAACAGTTGCAGTAGTAAAGATAAAGAATCTACGTATCTTGTGAAACTGAGAATGGATGATGATGATATTACCAGTAATCACCACAGGAACATGAGCCATCTTTAAAATGGTGGAATCTATTAATATCTCTAACAATAATTTCCCTTGAGACAATTTTACATACAAATTTGAAAAAGGTGTGGCAGTCAACACAAATTCGTATATTCTTCTTCACCCTTATAGGGGCACCAGGAGGCATAGCAATTAATCCAAAGGCCACGGCAAGTTTCTCACTGTGGTGATATAAGAGCTTCTCCTTTTCACTTCTGTTCACATTATGTATATCAATCTCTACAACGGGACTATATCCAGCCTTACTTAGAAGGTCACCTAACTGATCCAATTTAGCATATATCTCATCACTTCTAGAATGACTTCTGTCTCCAACGATAAAAGTGTATACCTTGTCTTTGATCTCAATCCAACTCATTCCGGGCTCCTTCTTCACCTTGCTGTCTTTCATTAGCTTTCTAACCTTAGCCACATTTTCCCACATCCCCGCAGAGGCATAGATGTTTGCAAGGAGAACGTGGGTACCGGATTTCTCTGGCTCCAGATCATAAAGCATCTCTGCAGCTTTCTGACCGAGTTCTATATTTTTATGGATTCTCGCAGCTCCTAGAAGTGCCCCCCAAACTGAGCCATTGGCCTCAAAAGGAATGGAATTTACAAGCTCCACTGCTTCATTTAATTTCCCAGATCGTCCAAGGAGATCAATCATACAAGCATAATGCTCTTGTGTGGGTTTAATCCCAAACATTTCCTCCATTTTTTCGAAATATTGCCTTCCCTCATATACCAAACCAGCATGATTGCATGCACAAAGAACACTAACTAGAGTAATATGGTTGGGCGGCACACCAACTCTAAGCATTTGATTGAACAACTGAAGAGCCTCTTTGCCATGGCCATGCTGAGCATATCCTCCAATCATTGCAGACCATGAGACTATTCCTCTATTTGGTATCTCAAAAAAGGCACGATCAGCATCCTCTATGCTTCCACACTTTGCATACATATTAACCAGAGAGTTGCTGGCAAAAATATCACACATAAATCCAAACTTGATGGCATGGACATGTAATTGTTTCCCTTGCTCATACGCAGACAACTTTGCACATGCATTTAAGAGAGAACTGCAGATAAATGCATCTGGCTTGATATATGCATCTTGCATTTGTAAATATAGCTTTAAAGCCTCCTCCCCATCCCCGTATTGAGAATATGCTGTTATCATGGATGTGTAAGCCACCAAATCTTCCCAAGTGCGCTCTTCAAATATTTTTGAAGCCTCATCTATATGGTTACATTTTCCATATGTGTCAAGAAGGCTGTTTATAACATAGAAATCTGAATAAATTCCAGATTTGATGGAAATTGAATGAATCTGCTTACACACCTTAATTGCCTGCAAACTAGCCACAGATTTGAGAACTGTTGAAATAGTAGTTTGGTTGAAATCTATATCTTCATTGTACATTTTAGAAAAAAGTGACACAGCTTCTAAGTCATCGCCACATTGTGAGTAGCCAGAGATCAAAGCATTCCATGCAATAACGTCCTTCTTTGGCATGGAATCATAAGCTCTTCTCGCATCATCCATCATTTCACACTTGGAATACATATCTATGAGTCCAACAGAAGCATACAAATCTGAATCAGCAACCCTCTTTATCAAACTAGAATGTAACTGTCTACCCAGTTCCTTGAACGCCATTGCAGCACAAGCCTTTAAAGCACTTGACAATGTAAACATATTGGGAGAAGTTCCTGAGCTATTCATCTCATCCAACATCATTAAAGCCAAATCATTACGATCGTGAAGAACACAACCTGCGATAACTGCATTCCAAGAAACAACATCAGGGTGTGCAATTTCCTGAAAAACAGCAACCGCACCTTCAATCTCCCCTGCTTTAGAATACGTGTCAACTAACGCATTTGCGGAAAACTGATCCAAATCAAGCCCCATCTTCAGCATAAGTCCATGAAGTGTCCTTCCTAGACCACCATCCTGCAAACCCGCACAAACATTCAATATGATGGAAATGCTGAACTCATTAGGCCTTATTCCACTCCTCATCATTTCCTTAAATAAATCTACAGCCTCACCTCTCAGCTCACTTTGCACATAACAAGAGAACAAGGCATTCCATGAAACAACATTTTGTTCCACAATTCCACCAAATAACCTCTTAGAATCATCGAGCAACCCACACTTGGCATACATAACAACCAAAGTGTTACCAACAAAACCATCAGACTCGAACCCTGTGACCACAGCCATCCCATGAACCTTCCTCCCCGTGTTCAAATCTCTCTTCATCGAGCATGCCTTAAGCACACTTGGGAAAGTATACTCATTGCACTTAACACCCAACAAGAACATCTCATTAAACACCAACAGTGCCTCCTCCAAAAACCCATTTTGCACATACCCAGATAGCAATGAAGACCAAGAAACCACATCTGGCTCAGAACTTTCATCAACCAGCTTGCGGGCATACCTAAAACGACAACACTTGGAATAGAGAGTTACCAGGTAGTTTCTGAGACCTGGATGGCGGGAAAATCCAAACTTAATCAAGTGGGCATGGAGTTCCATACCTGAAGTTAGCGACTTTGCAGCAACACATTGTGATAAGAGATTTGAATAGGATACTGGGAGTTTTGGGAGGCTTTGTGAATCTTTTAATATGGCTGCAGGAGACGTGGTTTGCACAGTGGGGGGTTTGAAAGGCATGTAGAGACGTTGAAGAGTACTGTGAAGCATGGTAGTAGCTATCGAACGATTCACGATACAACTGCCCATTCGTTTTTGCTCTTCTCTCATTCGTGCATGCCTCTATGCACCTGTTATATGCCTTCGTGACTTAAGCTCACGGTGGTGCAGCAGTGGTCGTGTGGAGGTGCAGTGGTCTTCTGGTTCTGGTATGTGTAGGTCGAATTGTGCTTCTGAATATGTTCTGAACCGAAAATTTAAAAAATTTAAGCCTATTTAGCAAATGGTAACTTCCTCTAAAATTATTATTAGAATTAAAAGAGAAAAATGAATATGAAAACACTTGGTGCACCCAAGAAGTTATTTTATTTTGATCAAATATTTATGAACTCATATATTTCCTTTTCATTTAACAATCTTCCTAACCTCCCCAAAACGCAATCCCTGACTATATATAATAGTCTTCTCAAAACCCTTACCACTGAATCTATCAGACACGAATCATCAAATAAAAACAAATGTACAAGATAATTCGAAATCTAACAAAAAGAGAAGAAAAAGGAAACATATAAACCAAGCTTCTCACCATATCATCGAATACTAATAATGCTTATACAATGTATCATGAAAAAGCTTACCAAATCTTTATTCAAACTACAACTCTTGCAGAAAACATAGTTATTGAATAGACAAGCATGTTATTTAAACATCTTACTGCTACAAAGAGAAGTCAAAACGTATACAGCTAGCAACAACAAGGATTGTGAACTTACCACATGCGGCCATGTCAAAACATTTTCAACAGTTATTGTCTTTATGAAAGATTCTTCAAATGCACATTGTTTAGCTAATGGTACCATGGCAGACACTGCAACAGAAAGCAGTATTTAAAATCTGATAAGATACATATCTTATTCTACTTTAATCAGTTGTTTGATGAATATAAAGAATATGATTATCTTATTCAACTACTTATTCAATCCTGTTGGGATAGTGAAGTTCTTAGTTTGCAAGGGGAGATGATGGATCAGGAAACAAAATAGGATAGTATGCATGTATAAGATTTACATATATTATAATTTAACATGTACTAATAATAATATATAACTACATTCATCTATGATATAAACAATATGATATATCATTGGTAGGGGCCTTTTGTCTCACCGACACATCAAATAAAAACTAACTTTTCCCCCTTACAAATGCATTATAGGAATCAACATCAAGTCAGTCCACGGAACAATTGTCATGTGAGTTTCTTGCTTTGTTTTTGTCCCTTTAAAGGTTAAAGGAATGAGTAGAATCAACCATAGTTCATTGCAAAGAATATTTGAAAGTGAGTATCCATGGAGCTCCAATGATTACAAAACCCACAAACCCAAAAGCAGAGTATTATTGCGTACACTGTCCTCTACCCACTTTTTACACCAAACTAACCTTTTATTTTTCTTTTTGGGCCATTCTATGCTCAGCCCACAATACAAGTCTGAGAGAGAAAACAATGTTGATAGCCAATCCTTGTATACCGCTGAGGTTTTCCAAATTAAACTACATCTAGCTCAGAACTCCAAAAATTTTGCTCTGACACCGAAATTAAAGCTCCTTGAATCAAGAATCCAACGCAAAAAGAAACAACTCAATTGAAGATCTGTGAAAAAAGTTATGAGCAAAATAGTCAGTAAAAGTCAAAGCTACCAAACTGCAATTTTTCAAAAGCAAACCTCAACTTTTAAACTACTTTCATTTCATGTCCTACTTTTCCTAGAAATTACAAAACTGTGTTAAAATGAAAGATTAAAAACAAAAACAATACCCAATAGATACATTTAGTGCATAAAAGAAGGAACAAATCAAGATCTATCACAACTGCACACTTAGACTTTTGCACTCTTAGACAAAATAAAAGAAAGCTTAGGAAAGAAAAACTAAAAGAAGACAACAAATGAAAACAAGAAAACAAAAACAAGGATGCAGAACAAGATAACATTTGTTGATTTAAAACAAAACAAACTAGTGCACTAACCAATAGAGTCAAGCTTTGAAGCAGCTATGTCTACCGTCAATCTAAAAATCCCACTAAATACAGAAAGAAACCCAAAACGCTCATAGTAGAAGGAGGACTCATATATGTAGACTTCCAGAAGTGCCCAATATTGTTGCACAATCAAACTAAAAAAAGGAGAAAACTCAGAAAAATAAACTTTGCATATCTGCCATTTAACATATAATATGATGCAAGGTTGGTGCACTAAAACTTGTTTGTTCTTGTCTCATTCCTATTCACAAAGATTATACCAAACTTTCAAGGTCTTTGGAAAACAAAACTCTACCTTTAGGACGCTGAGGTTGGGTTCAAGGTTTTGAAACACAAATAAGGAAACTATTCTTTCTCTAACAAACTCTATGCTTCTACAATACCAACTACAACAATAAAAAAAGGAGAAAGGAGACAAAAGTTTGAACAAGGGTTTTCAGGAGCATTCAACTTTTGGCATACATCTTATTTCTTGTCTGTACTTCCATTGGATATAAAAAGCAGTCGCTCACTAGAATTGATAAATTTCATGGGCCGATGGCTTGGCCACTGTGCACTGGGAAATGAGTGTAAATTGGGTGTACATATCTTCGGTTGGCTCAACCTATCATTATCAAACTTAAAATACAGGGAGCACACAGGAAAAGAGATTTGAACAAATAGAGATAAGGCACCAAATCCCATCTAAGTGAGAAAAAACACCACATTCAAAATATTGAAAGTTGAACCCTTTTGTACTAGCACATGAGAAGTGTGATTCAACAATACGGAAAGAAAATTTATTAGTCATGAAATTAGTTGTGTCTTGACTCAACCCACAACTTACAAACAGGATAAGTTAAGCAGTTTATATATTTCTGTTCTATCAAATTGCTGGCAGTTATATCCAAAAGTGTTATTTAATTTGCATAAAAGGTTAACAATATTGGTATAGTGAACAAATTATTTTCAAATAATGGTTGCCGGATTTTGAGAAGGAAAAACGAATAAAGCAAAAGCAATGGGATTGTCCGCAGGTATGGAAAAGAATAATGTATACCTCATCTACCAATAATCTCCACAAGAGCAAAACCCATCCTTGAAATGATGAAATCGATATCGATCTCTCATTATAAGCTCCCTTGAGGTGACCAAAGACAACAACTTTATTACCAAGTGACAATCGTTGCACACACGAAGATTCTTCATTACATGTATAGGCATCCAAGATGGTAAACTAAGCAACCCAAAAGCAAAAGCAAGCTTTTCACTATGGTACTTTTTACTCCTATGAGTGGAAGAGACAACACTAACATATTTTCCAGTATCTTCTACTTTCTTCATCATCTCATCCAGTTTTATATAAACCTCCTTTATCTGTGGATGATTGGAGTCATCTACAGTGAACACATGTACCCCATTATCAACCTCAATCCAGCTACAACCTGGACTCTTTCTAATTCCTTTCACTTTCATCAACTTTCTCATATCAGCAACATTTTCTAACTCCCCTGTCTCAGCATATATATTTGCTAGAAGGACATAACCTCCAGAATCTTCAACATTTAATTCCATCAACTGCTTCACGGCAGTTTCAGCTAGTCTTGAATTGTGATGGATTCGGCATGCTCCTAGTAGAGCACTCCAAACAGTGGCATTTGGCTTAAAAGGCATCCCATCTATTAAATTCTTGGCCTGGTCTAGTAACCCTGCTCGACCAAGCAGATCTACCATACAAGCAAAGTGCTCATTTCTTGGAGAAATGCCAAACTCTTGAGTCATGGAATCGTAATAATGTTTCCCTTCAGCTACAAGCCCTATGTGGCTGCACCCAGATAAAACAGCAACGTAGCTTATATGGTCAGGTTTGCACCCTGTTCTTAACATAACCTCAAATGTTTCAATTACTTTTTGGCCTATACCATTTTGTGCAAATGCTGCCATCATGGCATTCCAGGAAATCAGGCTTTTCACATGTATTGAGTCAAAAACTTTTTGCGCTTCTTTGATTTGCCCACATCTTGAATACATAGTGATAATACTATTTGCAACAGAAACATCTGAACTGAGCCCAAACTTCATGGCATGACATATGACTTGTGTCCCAAGTTTTACTATTGCCAAGTCGGCACATGCCCGGATAGAGGTTGCAAAAGTGACCCAATCTGGTTTGACTGCTTTGCTTCTCATCAAAACATATAATTTCATCCCTTCTTCCGTGAACCCATGTTGGACATACGTGCTTAACATGGAATTCCAAGTTATGACGTTTCGCTCAGTCATAGTGTCAAAACATTGGCGTGCCATGTCAATGTCTCCGTCTTGAGAAAATACATTGATCATTGTCGTCCATGATATGATATCCCTAAGTGGCATCAATCTAAATGCAAGACGAGCTTTCTCAGCATCACCACACTTTGCATACATTCTAATGATTGCATTCCCTACTGGAACAGAGGACTCCATCCCACTTTTGATGGAATATCCATGAATTAGTTTTCCAGGGGCAGCATACTTCTGACCCGAACAAACCCCAAGTATTGTGGCCAGAGTGAAATCATCCAACACCACAAAATCCAATCTCATTTGGTTAAACAAAGTGAAAGCATCTTCTCCAAGTCCAAACTGTGCCACCCCAGCAATCAAACAAGTCCAAGAAACTTGATTACGTTCACCTACACGGTCAAAAACACGCCTCGCAAGTTCTAAGCATCCACACTTGGCATACATGTCAATGAGACCATTTCCCAAATATAAATCCAGGCTATGTTCCATTCGAAGAATCCGAGCATGCAAATGGGCACCCCATTCTAGACTAGAAATGTTGGCACATGCACTGAGTACACTACCATAAGTCATGAAATTGGGCTTAAAACCCAGACTGCACATCTCCATAAACATACTAAGACAATGGACTGCAAGGCCGTGTTGAGAGAACATAGATATCAGCATGTTCCATGAAACGTTGTCATGTTCAGGCATTTGGTTGAATGCTCGGAGAGCTTCAACGGGTCCATATAATTGAGAATATCCATAAATCATACTGTTCCAACAAAATAAGCTCGGGCTTTCAATGTCAAGGAAAACAACCTCAGCCAAACGAATTGCTCTACATTTAATATACATATCAACAAGAGCGTTTTGAATGCAAGTGTGGGCTTCCAAATGTAACTTGAGGAGATGGGCGTGCAACTGAAGAGCCAACTGAGTGGAGGCAAGGCAAGCACAAGCCTTCATTGTACAAGTATAGGAAAAGGGGTCACAGTTTTGAATTTCATGATCAGAATCTCGAAGCATTGAGATATAGGTTTTGATGCTATGAGCAGGGAGGCCATTCTGACAGTAACCAGATATCATTGTGGTCCAAGAAACAGAGTCTCTCATTCTTGTAGGCATTTCATCGAACAATTTCTCTGCTTCGTGCATCCGATCAGAATGAACGAGTGCATGGAGCATGGTGTTCCACGTAAAGGTGTTGCGGTGACTGGTTTGGCGAAAAACGCAAAAAGCATCCTCGAGCATGGCACAATTGGAGTACATGTGCAATAGATTGTTGAGTAAGAAAAGGGAAGCGTCCAAGCCGGAGCGTATGAGTTGGGCATGAAGTTTTCGAGCAATGGGTGGGGATTTGAGGGAAGTCCCACACAGCTTGAAAGCATCGTAAAACTTCTGAGATAGTTGCATGTAAGACATTTGCTTTACTTGTTGCACCGCACTCTTGAGGCACTACCATGATTTATATAATTGACCACCACTTTCATATCTCGTCTTCACTAATCAAATTCAAATCTCATTTATTTTCCCATAATATTTTCGAGAAATGTTTAACGTACACTTGTACGTGATATACCGTTGGTATACACCTGCATGTGCATTTTAAAAATAAAATGAATTAGTTTGAGTGACATGGCATTGTGTGTTAAATTGAAATTTTAGTATAAAAATGTGTTGTCAGTGTTGTCCTTGAATGTGCTACATGAAAAACATATTTTGATTCCGGGAGTCAATTACGCTATAGGAAAGGTATTAGCATCCTACAACACCCACCCTAAGGCAGTCCCTTTAATTAGATATAAAAAATGACGTGGTTTTCAAGATGCTTAATTTTCTCCAAAAACAAAAACAATAAGGAAATAATATATAAAATAAACAAATTTTTCTTTTATTTTAAAGGGCCCGACAAGGATAATTCCTCACTCCTACGTATCTCTATGCGTCATAAAGAATCAGGGTTACGTAGTTCTTTTTAAAACTTTTTGTGAAAATATGTCAGCAGAAGCTAGGCTTGAACAAAGAGAGGGCCAGTGTAAACTGGGCTTAAATGGATGAGTGTTTGATATTTTTTAATTTTTGAAAATTTTATATTTTTTAGGATTTTTAATAAAATGAAAGGTACCGAGTACTAGGAAGATGCAGACAATCACACAAGTACTCAAACTTTTATTATGGGGATGCTAGATAACATACGATCATACAAACATTCCAAAAACATATCGTTAAAAAATATTTGGATAAAATAATTGGATACCAAATGATGCGATCGACCATACAGGTATTGAAAAACATTTATCAGGAATGTAGATGACAGACGGTCATACAAACATTTCAAGAATGTATCGTTAAAAATATTTGGATAAAATAATTGGATACTAGAGGATGCAATCGACCATACAAGTATCGAAAAACATTTATCGGGAATGTAGATGACAAACGGTCACACAAACATTCCAAGAATGTATCGTTAAAAATATTTGGATAAAATAATTGGACACTAGATGATGTGATCGAACATAAAGGTATCAAAAAACATTTATCAGGGAGGGATGTAGATGACAGACAATCATACAAACATCCCAAAAACTTATCTTTGAAAAATATTTGGATAACAAAATTGGATACCAGACGATGCGTACGATCATATAAGTATCCAACTTTATTGTAATCATCAAATCTTATCAAGATTGAAAATGATATATACTACATTTTAATCAAACAGAATGCCAACACAAAAGAAATTCCTCAATAGTGCAATCCATTACTCTATACAAGCATCAATCTTAATATCAAACAATAACAATATAAAATTTGATCACCGAACCAGACTCCTTGCATCAAATCAGTAAATGAATATCTTGTTATTACGCGACAAGTCTTAGAGTAATCAAATCTTGACTATACAACATTCAAAATAAAAACCCTCATATCAACATTTATATTTACACTACACTATGATCAAAGCAAATAAATTTCCCAAATTTTGAGACCAACAATTGGGTTCCGATTGGAATTTATTCTACTATCACGAAACACTCCCAAACAAATCAAAATAGGATATTATATATCCCAACAGAATACCACACATTAAGAATAAAGCACTCCCACATTATATGAATCAATAGTCTCTAAATTAAGCATTGCAATATCAACCCCAAAGGCCGTTCAAATACACAACCTTAAACAAATTAGAACCCCAATAATCAAACCTCGACAATTAACAATTAATTAATAATACTCAATCGTTCAAACCAATGACATAAACTCCTCCACAATTGGTTTCACATTGACGCTTTGCTACCATTTCACCAACAATGAAACCGAAAGGTGCAAACATCCATCAAGCAGAAAATAAAAGAAGTTTTCCAACTCGAACATTCTAAATCAGCGCATATATCCACATCCCTTTAATTCACCACACAGTTTGCAAGAAATCAAATATCTTCCAGCGCAAAACATAATCAATTCAATCATTTAACACAGTCAATACCCATGCCATAGTAACAGACCATTCATAATAAGCAAAATCGTAATAAACAATTCCATAAGCTGCTGCCACTGACTTAAGTAAATATCAAAACTTAAAACAACCCAAAATGAAGGAAATGAGCACGCTCCAAGAAAACTAAACACAGAAAATTCAACTGCTTGAAGAATATTCAATTACTGGATCAAGCCCGATGCTAACAAACCAAAACAAAAACAGAGTGCTCTACCATTATATTATATTAATCCAAACATTTCATAACTTCATCCACGGATTTTTCTAAAGCAACCATCAATCAATGGAATGAAATCACGGGAACAATACTCTTAAACTTAAAAGAAATTAAGCCACTCATCAACATTAAATTAGTACTGATGAAACCTAGCATTTCGTTGCAAACAATTTGAAACACAGTAGGAACTAATATTTAGAGAATCTCTCTAACCGAACAACAAAACCACAAAAACAACCAAAGACAGTGCGTCTCCCGAATCAACACCACACTTTCGATTACAAAAAAAAAAACTGAAAATCTCGAGCAAATGCAATTAGCAGAATCAGAAAACAAAACAAAACTCAAGTAGTTCTAACCAGGTATGGAAACAAGAAGACAGTGGCCAAGGACGAGTGTTGGAAGAAGAAATTTCGAACCCTAGCTGCGGCAATGACGAACTCCTTGAATCGCTAACGAGAGAGGATAATCTTCTCTCCTTTTCTTTTTTTAGAGAAGAGAGCCTTTTTAGGGTTCTCCCGTGAGTTTTTTCTCTCTTTCTCGTGGGCCTGGGCCTGGGCCCCTTTTTTTGTGTGCAGAATTGTGTGTGTTAATTAGTGTGTGACGGAGTGTGGCGTGTGTGTGTTTTAATTAGGTGAGTGTGTTTTATATCAAATTTAACTCTCATTTTCTGCTGCTGTTCAAAAGGTTCAGAACTAACTATTATACATTATAGCCAATAAAGGAACTATTCACACCTCAGAGATTGGCTATACATACTTAGGTAGAGTATCAGCAGAAGAAGGATGAAGTACACCTGATTACTAATGCATTAGCATGGGAAGAAGTGGAGTGAATTTGTTGATACCAAGGACTAGACCACTGCTTTGAGTTGAGAAGCTTTACGTGAATTCGTTTTAGGCATTGGTGGGGACCATTGAGTATTGGGGAATTAATACCCTTTATGAATACTCATAATATATCAATACCCTTTATAACATTATGCTCATGTTGGAAGTGGTGGTAAAACCCAACCATATAATAAATTAATTTGACGCGTCCTTGAAAGGTAGGGCATTCTGTAGATTCGAGAACTTGAATTTGTCGATTCTGTCTACGTGATCACATTTTTTCAATAACTGAAGGCCTTAAAGGTCAAAAGAAACGACAAGTTGGGGTTTTGGAGGAAGCCAAAACTGATTTGAATACAATGCTATAAAATGATGAAGATAATGAGACTAAGTTGGCTGGGTGCGTGCAAACTGGGAGCTTGAATAATGTTTACATAGCCACTAGAAACTTTAGTTCTTTAAGAGGAACTTTAGCAGCATCATTTTTCTATTATTATAATCATGTTGATTCACCTATCTCTTTGAACCGAGTCCCTGTCTTATTAATATTCAGTATGGATTAGACTTGGTGGAAAATAAAGTAACATGATCGACAAATCTATATATGTTCGGAATATATAAAGGAATTCAAATATGAAATTAAGGAAGCATTCCGTAAGAATCTAAGTCATTTTGTGCATTATAACAAGAAGATGCTTGTTCTGTTTCTGGATAGTATTTAATCTATGCATTTTGAAACATGACCTTTAATCGAGTATGCTTCTAAATTTTGTACCACAATAACCATCTTGACCTTGTCTATCTGTTCCACGCTTCTAATTTTCCCTCTGTTGGTCCTCCTCTATAATCAATGTTTTTCAAAACTGGACTTCCTCTCTATCTATTTCTCCTATATCAGGGTTATCGAGAAATCGCGATTCAACACCATATTACGTTCCCACATCCTCGAACCTAATCAACTTTGCACGCAGAATCGGTTTTTAGTGCGACAAAATCGCTCACGAGTTTAGAGTCGATTCAGCGAGCTCGGTTGGACAGTAGAAAAAAAGAAGAAGAAAAAAACGACACTGGATTTGTTTGTTACTAGGTATAGATTTATGCAGAACGCACCTGGTGAACAATTTTGTGGTTCAATGGTTCTTTTTCTGTCCGTTTTGGTTGTTGGTGTTGCTTCTCCTATCCCTCGAACAGACCTGTGGTGTCTTTCTCAGCCACATTCACACTTCACTTCTCCCTGCGAACTCACTGCATAGTACTGCTTTGGGTAATTAAGGTTTTAGTGGTTTCTCTATTCCTCTGGCTATTAGCTATGGGCTATTGCTTCTTACACTCACAATTACTAAATCTACCTACATTATTACTAGTAAAAGACTTAAACACTTTTTCTCATAAATACTATTATTAGCATATTTTATAACGTATTTTTTTTCCAACACTTCTTTCGTCATTATCTATTTTTCTGTGAATCTTGGTATTTTTCATTTAACTAATAAATTCCGTTATAATTTTTTTTATTCAAAGTGAAAATATTTTAATTAAAATGACTCATTTTAATAATGTAAGTATTAGAAAAAAATAAATTGGATTGAAAAATATAGTTAACTAGGAAAATCATGTTAAAGCACGTGGTTGAAGGAAGGAATTAAAGAAAAGGAAGTGGAGGAGAATGGGAGTGTCGAAAATGAAATACTTAACTGTTCATATCTATAATTAACCATATTTATTTTGTTAAGAGGAGTTCTAAAATATTGTTTTTTAGTTATTTAACATATTTATTTTAGGCTTAAAAATATTTTTGGTCCCTCGAGTTTCAACAAAATCTGGAATTAGTCTCTCGTCAAAAATTTTGACCAATTTAGTCTTTCATCTTTAAAAATATGTGAATTTAGTCATTTTAACCAAATCTTGTTAAGTTTATAAGTGCATTTCATGATAGTATTTGAATTATTTATACCGTTTGACACATTTTTGCTTCAATGTTAACTCAAATATTATCATAAAATGTTTTTAAAATGTCAAATAAATTTAATAAAATTTGATAAGAATGACTAATTCCATACATTTCTAAAGATAAAAAACTAAATTGGTATAAAATTTCAAAGAGGGACTAATTCTAAAATTCACTGCAACTTGAGGGACAAAAAATGTAAGGCCCAGTTTTTTGGGGCGTTACAAAAAACATATTTAACTATTTATTTTATTTAATTTATTTTGTAGTCATGTGTACATAAAAGTTCTTATACTTTTTTATCTATTTATTTTATTTTTAAATTATTTTTTTAAATATAAAAATATATTTCTACACTAATTTTTTTGCTTTTATTTTTTATCTTTTTATAATTTATTTTTAATTAATCATTCAATAAATTATTAAAGAATGATGTTTAAAGTACTAAATTTTTTATAGTATTTTTTTCATTTTTCATTTTATTTTATATTATATTTTTTTCATTTTTCATTTTATCTTGTTATAATTTGTATTTAATTGCTCATTTAATAAATTATTAAAAAATATTTATTTATAGTATTTAGTATTTATAGTGTTTTTTATTTTAATTTTATTTTTTTTATAAATTTTTATTACTTTGTCATTTAATAAAATAAAATATAAAAAATTATTTTGATTTATTTTCTTTGTAATAAGATTCTTTTATAAAATGTATATATTTATTAGTATTTATATTGTCATATAAAAAAATGTCATGAAATAATTTTGTGTTACACAAAATTGACAACAAAACGATTCATTATCTTTTTTTACATTAAATTGTAATATAAATAGAATATTTTTGGTTTAATTATGTCTTTGGTCCCTATTTTGGAGTCAAAATCTCAAAATGGTACCCAAATTTTTAAAAGTCTCAAAATGGTCCCTTTTTTTGTTGCAACGTCTCACGTTTGCCCTTCCCGTTAAGTCAAGGTTGACGCTGTTAGAGGGAGTGTCACGTGTCAGTTCCTCAATTTTTTGAATTTTTTTTATTAATTTTTTTTGAATTTTTTTTATTTTGAATTTTTTTTGAATTTTTTTAAAAAAATCAAAAAAATTGCCACGTGTCAAGCTGTCATCGTGCCACGTGGCAGTGATAGTGACACGTGTCAGTATTACGCCACGTGTCATTTTGTTAGTCTCAATTTGGTCCCTTTATTTTAATTTGTCTCAATTTAGTCCCAATTTTTGTAAAATGAGCAATTTTGTCTCCCTTCAAATTGAAACAAAATTTAATTTTATATAAATGTTATACAAATATTTTTATTAAATTTGATATTTTTATTCAAATTGATATTTTTATTATATATTTTTAACATAGCTAAGTTTAGTTAAAAT
>Ga0214545_1009165_pt1 | contig 15235 bp, 16 predicted proteins | sample CNSS4metaG_FD_160064 | JGI IMG/M metagenome (GOLD analysis project Ga0214545, IMG submission 160064) | Root nodule microbial communities from cowpea collected in UCLA plant growth center, Los Angeles, California, USA - CNSS4 | ecosystem: Host-associated > Plants > Roots > Nodule | place: USA... | reverse complement strand
GCAAGACATTTGACCTTGGGTATAAAGTGGAAGGTTTCACGCACCAGAAGGAAGGGCACACCTTTAAAGGTTATTCTCGTATGGAAGGACAACCCAACTGATGTCGGAGCACAATGATAGAGGGAATGAAAAAAAAAAGTTTTGAGTAGTTGACATGGTGTCTACGATGGTTGATGCTAAAGTAGTTAGCACGAATAAATCTCATCTAGAGATGCACCTTACGAAGTGATGCTTGGACTAAGAGTCAGTTTTCTTGGGATCATGTACTTCTTGATGTCGTCAGTATGGTAAAGGAATCATGGTTGCCTTTAGGAAGGGGCTGAGGTTGAGATGATGGTTTTGCTAAAATTACGACCAAGTGGAGACTCACTCGGGTGTGTGGTGCCTTCGTAGTGATCAAAGCATTTAAATTCAAAGACAAGCTGAAAGGTGAGGGCAGGGTGTCATGTGAATCAAAGTTATACGACAAAGGCAAGCGAAAAATAGACGCAAGGAATCTTAGTGGTAGAACAGTTATAGATTTGTTCTAAAGTAAACATTAAGATTTTCGCTTTGGAGTGGTGAAGTTCCCTTTTCCATTTGGGTCTGAAGTCGAACTTGTGCTGACAGTTTCTAATTGGAGGCTTTATGCTAGGATTGTGAAGTAAGAGAAACAAGTGAAAGAGTTGTTGGAGACATAATGGTATAAACTCAGTATAATCACTAGGATGACTATGAGTTTGGTGAATCTTTAAAATGAAGTTGTGGTGTGTCAAGCCATTCAAGAAGAGTATTGACTAAGGTTGGAGTGACTAATAAGGAATATGGTTTGAAAAGGACAGATACATTGTTGAGAAAATGGAATGTTAAGGCTATCAAAAGAGGAGTTTAAAGGGTTCTACAAGTCTTATAGGGGTCTCGAGGAAAATTTCTCAATGACAATTCTTCCTTGTCATGGCGGACATGAAAGGATCATTATTTTAAGTAAACAAACAAGTGAGCTTGGGTATTGATCAAAGTAGCGCAACGGGATGGTGGCAGATGATGCTTAGAAATGGTAAGAGGTGCGCGAGAAGAACTATCTTATTCAAGACCTAGAGATCACTACGAAGACCAATTCTTTAAAAACATCAAAGGTTTCATCCTTGTGAGTATCGTGTAAAAGTGTGCAATGATCATTCAGAGTTGGAAGTGTAGGGTTGCACTGAGGAAGTTGGACCAAGGAAATGAGAGGTGGTTGAATTATGTTTTCAAGTTAGGGTACCAACCTTGAAGTAAGGAAGTAAAAAGAGAATTCAAGATCTGGCTTGACATGGTAAGGGTTGGTGGAGAAGTAAGTGTCTAAGTCGGGAGGAAGAGATGTGAAGAGATTTCCTTGGTCTAGTTATTCGACTAGGACAAGTAAGTTTCTCAAAGAGGTTGGGAAAAAGTCAAATCGAGCAATCTTAGTTTGAGGTGTATCGTAGAGTTGCTTGGTGCAAAACAAACTAGAGATTTGGAGTCAATGGGACTTATGGTTCTTTGGTTTGGTGGAATGATGGTTACGAGTCAAGGGATCAAAAATAGGATAGGAGGCCAAAATGATATGGCGATGGAATCAGTTGAGAGTTTTAAATTGGAAATGGAATAACTCGGTAGGGAACTTTGTTGCCTTGGTTGAAGCCAACAAAGGAAGTAAGATGTTATGAGTATCGTTATGCGTAAAAGGGGTCAAGAGTGTTGATGGTGAGGCAGTAGGCCAGAACTCAATAATGATCAAGTCATTTGGGACTTTGATAAAACCTACAAGAGGTAGTGGAGAGCATATGGTAGACGAGTCGGTATATCAAAGACAAGTTGGTTGGGTAGGTAAGGGGGAGCATCCCAATTTTAAGGTTGCAGGTTGGAAGTTACTTCGAGAGTAGTGACTAAACCAATCTACACAGTTGAACACATATCGTTTAGGACAGAGGCAAAGTTTCCAATGACTATAGGTGTTGGAGTCGTTTTATTAGTCGTGTCTAATTGGTGGTTGTCAGATGAAATGCGAAAAACGTATTTTTCTTCCCATCTCGTCGATGAATTTTCGAGGTCGAAAATTTTTGTTGTTGGGGAGAATGTAAGACCCAATATTTTTTGCCCTTATGTTTAAGGGCTTCCCTAAATCTAATTGGGCCTAAGGGCTGGCCCATGAGGAGCCAAAGACCCTAAACCAGCCTAACATTCCCACTCCCATCTCACTTTCAGAAAACATCAGTCCTCAAACCCCTTCGTTCTCAACAGAAGCTCTGCTAGGGTTTGATCCATAGCCTTCGTAAAGTTTTTTCAAGCTCCTTCGACTCCACGTAAGTTGCTCCTTAGCTCATACTAGATCTCTCCTACTCTTATTTTCGTGTTTACTCTAAGGCTCATCTCAATGCCCTTATTCTGTTCCATTCTACTATGTTTCCAGCTCACTAAGTCATTCCCGGAGCTGTTGTGCTCACTATTTATGTATACGAGTCATTTGGATAGCTCTTTCCAAGTAAGGGAAGTTAAGGCTTTGTGTTTTAAATGATTTTTGGCCTATTCTTGGTTCTGTTTGGTGTTGTATGGGCTATATGTTACTATGAACATGCGAAGTGCTTGTGGTTGTTGTTTGGTGGAAAACGTGACTGTTGTAGGTGAAAACAGGGGCAAGAACTGATAGTCTCGCCCAAACGAGTTAGTCTCGCCTAAGCGAGACTGGCAGAGGCTCGCTTAGGCCTTCTGCGCGAGCTGTTGCTCAGGCGGGCCATCCTTGTTTTGAGCGAGTGAATGCCTCGCTCAGGCGAGGAGGTCTCGCCTAAGCGAGCTAGTGTGAATGGCCACTGTTCCAGATTGTTGAGCTCTCGCCAAGGCGAAGGGAGCTCGCTTGACCGAGAGTCCCTCTCGCCTTAGCGAGATCCTTATGCTTGAGCGAGGGGCTGCGCGAGGGGTAGGTTTGCTCCTTGTTTTCTTTGTTTTTGGATATTAATCATATGTTTGGACTAATTATGCCGTTTAAAGTATGAATTAAGTGACTTTGTGTGGATATGATGAATTATGGTTTATGGCTTATGAGTTTGACATGAATTGAATATGATGAGTTGGGTATGACTTTGATATGAGATATGGAATGGTTCATGGGTGGGCAAATGATGAATTTTGGGTATGATCTTGGCATGTGATTTCAATGAAATAGTAGGTATCAAAATCGCATGGTATTGGTATGAGGTGAAATTCTATATTCATGGATTGGGAAGGATGATTTGGAATGGATTCAACATGGAATATGAATGAGGATTGGGTTATAAAGGTTGGCATTAGAGTTATGTGCATGATAAATATTACCTGATTGATTGAGTATGTTTAGTTTGTGTCAGTGCGTAATTCCATGAGCCTTTGGATGAGACCTCATGGTGGTGCTTTAGTGGTCGGGACGTAATTCCATGACCCCTGTTAGTAGAAGTTCATGGTGGTGCCCCATCTATATAATTTGGTAAGGATTCAAGGTAAGGTTGCATCATGACACTCTAAGGAGTCAGTTAGTCTCACTTAGAGCAGATCGACTCTTGTGGTGAGAGTAGTAGGAGGCCTGAAACTCATTAAGGACTAACCTTGTGTGTGGGGGATTGAGACATTGTAATACTTGTAATACTTAGCTCGGGGGTGAGCAGAGATATCCACCACAAGTGCAAGCATCCGCTGAATCCGACCAAATTATATGTATCCAGATGAGTCATGTCGAGTCTAGTGTATTGCTTGAGGAGTCATAACATGTTTGGATGACATATACTACTTGGATTGTGAAATAGCATGTGATTGCATGATAAATTGTTTTCTACTCTAGCTTAATCTTTGTTTGTTTGATTTCTTTGTATGTTGTTCTTCTACTTTTGCGATGATCATCGGTTTATTGATGGGAGTAGATGCGAGTGGTACTCAAGGTCAACAAGAAGAGATGATTCCGCTGCATAGTCTACTTGGGCTGGACTTCATGTTTTATTTAGGCTTTTCTTTAGGGCTATGGCCCATGTACTAGTCTGTCCTTTGAATTCCTATCTGATACTATTAAACTTTATATATTGTTTCTTTTTGGCATGGTGTGCCTTGGTTGTTGTAAGGAGTGGTGCTTAAATCCCAGGACTGTGCTTATGTATTATCCTGTGTAACACTACCTTTAATTATGATTATAAATTAAATGGGGTGTTACATAAGATGAATTCAAAGGTAAAACAAATGAAACATCATGTTAAAAGAAATATCTCAATTTTTTAAATATTAATATTTTTTATTAAATTAATTATAAAATTATGTTTAATAAGAAAAGTCTAAATTTTTTTAGTACTAATATACACTATTAAATTAATAATAAAATTATTTAAAAAAAGTCTTAATTTTTTTTAGGCTAAAATACTCCCTTGGTCCATGTTTTCGCTGGAAAATCTCAAATAGGTCCATAGATTTTTTTTAATCTCAATTTGGTCCATAATTCTGCAAAATTGATTCAATTAAGCCCAATTCGTCAATAGCGTTAAGTTGAGTAACAATTTTTTGTATAACACTGTACACGTTTCAATGGATGGCTGATGTGGATTTATTTTTTAATGTGAACAGTACAAGGTGGAAAATAATTTTTGAATTAAACATAAATGTTTTTCAAGGTCGTCGTTTTGTTTATTAATTTCGTAAGTATAACGTCGTTTTGGGATGATTTTAAAATTAGGGATTAAGAGAAATAAGGATTGCGAGTAGGGTTTGGGATTGCGACGAGGGATTGGGATTGCAAGGCGGAGGAGTACAAGGCGGAGGAAGGCGCTGCCATTTTTCAACGTTGATTGCAATCTCCAGGCTTTATCGTGACGACATTGTTGAGTGAAGGTCATCTACATTGAAGGTTGGAAGTTGGATTTGGGAATTTTGTTTGTTATTTTCGTTGATTGGGGTTTAGGGTTATTTCGACTTCGGTTTTTTGTTTGCTTTGTTTTCATGGATGGAAGTGTGGGAGTGTTGTGTGATTGGGGTTTAAGGAGTTTCATTTTCCATTTTCTGCATGGGTCTGTGGTCCCCCATTTGCTTTGAGCAGTGTAGTTTATATTATTTGTGGTCCCCCATATTAATTTGTCGGTTTGACGGTGGTATGGACGGTAATATGTGTATCCTTTTGTGGGCATTTTAATTTCAGGTTGGATGTCTGAAGATCGTTTCGAAGTGGTGGTCCACCACTGTGGGCATTTTGTCAGTGATGGGAAGCTATGGTATGACGGTGGGGAAAGGGTGTCGTGGTTCTGTGATCCTGATACATGGAACTATTTCGAGATTCTGCATGAAGTACGAGAATTGGGACATCTTAATCCCAAAGAGTTGTGGTACTCTGTTGGAGGAGAGTCAATGCTAGAAGATAGGTTGGTGCAACTAGTTGATGACAAAGGCGCTATGCATATGACCACCATATCTATGATAAATGGTGTTGTTCATCTTTATGTGGTGCACAGGATAACTCAACCTGAGGTTATTAACATGATTGAACGGGGTGTGGTTGATAATGAAGGGGATAAAGAAGTGGAGGGTGATGGTGAAGTTGAAAAGGAGTTGGATGATGAAGTTAATGGACAAAAAGAGACAGATAAGGAGGATGTGGAGGTTTTTGATGCTGAAGTTGAAAAGAAGTTGGATGATGATGGAGAAAAAGAGACTGATAAGGAGGATGTGCAGGAGGTTCATGCTGAAGTTGAAGAGAACTTACATGAGGCAGATGAGGTGGAGGTGGTTGAGGTTTATGACGAAACCGAAGATAAGTCAGATGCAGATGGTGAGGATACAAGGAGTGATGTTGCTGCAGAGAAGTTTTGTGATGAAGGGCTTGTTGATGTCAGTGTTGAAGATGACGAGGAAGTTGAGCCATGGGATGGTCACGTGGAATGTGAAGTTGGTTGTACTCTAGAAGATATTGGAGGAGCAAGTTCTTGCAGTCAACCACAGTGTAGTAATTCAAGTGAGGATGAGGTTGTAGGAGTAGGACCTAGTGATGAATTTTCAGATATTGAGTGGCACTCAGATGAATTCCTTACTGCAACCGACACTGATGAGGAAGACAATGATAAAGAGAGTTATGGAAGGTTTCCAACCTTCTCAATGCCAAAAAGTATGGACCAATACAAATGGGAAGTTGGTACCTATTTCATAGAGAAAAAGGAATTTACAGAATCTATTCGAACATATGCATTGGCAAATGGAAAGAATTTAAGATTTGATCAAAATGACAGGAGTAGAGTTACTGTAAAATGTTTTGGTGCGGAGGGAAAGTGCAATTGGTATGCTTACTGTGCATATATGTCTGCAGTGAAGTCTTGGCAACTTAGGAAAATAATTGATGAGCATAGCTGCAATAGAGACTTTAATGTGAAGTTAATGAATGCAAAATGGTTGAGTAAGAAGATGGAAAAGACTGTTTGAGAAAACCCGCATACGGAGGTCATGGATATCCGTGACAAGGTATCTAGGAAGTGGAATGTCTGTATATCTAGAAATATGGCTTTCAGAGCAAAAGCAATTGCAAGAGATGCTGTTGATGGTTCATTCTCGGAGCAATATAGAAGAATATATGATTATGCACATGAGCTTTTGAGAGGAAATCCAGGTTCTACAGTGAAGGTTAAAGTGGAAAACATTGATGGTGAAGTCATATTTAGTAGGTTTTATGCATGCCTAAAGGCATGCAAAGATAGTTTTGCCGCATGTAGGCCCATTATTGGAGTGGATGACTGCTTTTTGAAGGGCAAGTATGGTGGAGAGTTATTGACAGCAGTTGGAAGAGATGGCAATGACCAAATTTTGCCAATAGCATATGCGGTTGTAGAAGTGGAGAACAAGGACTCATGGAGATGGTTCATGGAGCTTCTAATAAATGATTTGGGTGGGGATACAGTCGGTGCATCATGCACCTTTATATCAGATCAGCAGAAGGTAATATTATAAAAAATGCTACTTTATGTCAATGTATGTTGATAACTAAAGTTTATGTACTTCACAGGGTCTGTTTCAAGCTATCCAAGAACTGCTTCCTGGAGTGGATCAGGGATATTGTGTCCGACATCTCTATGCCAATTTTCGAAAGCAATTTCCAGGAAAAAACCTCAAGCGTCTCATGTGGCTGGCTGCATATTCCACATATCCACAAGGTTGGGAGAAAGAAATGCTGAAAATTAAGGAGTTGAATGAGGACGCATTCAAATACTTAATAGCGATTCCCCTAAGGTAAGTCAAATATTCATTGTTAGTTAATTGATTTTAGTATTTAATGACTTCATTTTTTGTGTACTGGTATGTTAGGTTCTGGTCAAGATCACGGTTCACTATAAGACCTCAATGTGACACTATGGTCAACAACATGTGTGAGTCATTCAATAGTGTGCTACTTCAAACTCGGACCAAGCCCATCATAAGCATGTTAGAGGATATCCGAGGGTACATCATGGAGAAATAGGCCAGCAACAAAAAAAAAGTTGCAGCTTATAAGGGGTCAATCATGCCAAAAATTTTGGATAGACTGAAACACGAATCAAAATTAGTGAGGCATTGGTTACCAAGGTACACTGACACTTTGATCCTTTTTTTTTCTCCTTTTCAGTTGGTCCCCTGTCATTACAAAATATTTGTATTTTTTGATTGTAATTAGGTGGGCAGGAGATAAGTTGTTTGAAGTTCGCCACACCTCAGCACTTTGAGAGCAATTTGTGGTAAACATTGATAAAAGGGAGTGCACGTGCAGGAAATGGAGTGTCAGTGGAATTCCATGCTGTCACGCCCTATGTGCAATCAAATTTTTGAACATTAATGCAGAAGATTTCATTCCAGATTGCTTTAAAAAGTGTACTTATGAACAAACATATGCATCGATTGTTTACCCTATCAATTGTGAACAAGTGTTGGAAGTAACTTCTTATCTAGATGTCATGCCTCCAAAAAAACGTATCTTGCCTGGAAGACCTAAGAAGAAGAGAAGATTGGAGCCATGGGAGTTAAAGAAAGATGATACTCAAATGTCTAATGGGGGGTTTCGTAAGAGGTGTAGTGTATGCAGGGAACTTGGACACAACAGGAACTATTGTCCTATTCGACCACAGCAGACTAAATCACAACCTGCACCACAATCTGGCCCAACACCTAGTCCATCACAACCTGGCCCAACTGGTGCTTCATCACAATCTGCACCACCACAATCTGCTTCATCACAATCTGCTGCATCACAATCTGGGCCAGCAAAAGATGCTCCACCACAATCTGCTTCATCAAATTCTGCTCCATCAAAATCTGGGCCAGCAACAATTGCTCCACCAAAATCTGCTTCATCACATTCTGCTCCTCCACATTCTGCTCCACCAAGCCAACAAACAACAGGGCCACCAAATACGCGCCCAACAGGTGCAGTCCAACCAATGAGGACCAAGCTAAAAGCTAGAAGGAGACGTGTTTGGAAGCCATGAATTTGAAGGGGACGTCTTTAGAAGACATGTTTTGAAAGTGTTGATCCCATTTTGATTTTCTGCATCTGTTGTAATGATCAAACCAATGCCATTACTCTGTGCTGTTTTTTTGTTGATTTTATGCATGTGTTGTAATGATCAAACGAATTGATATTTTGTGGTTTTTTTGGCTCTGTTAAGAGCATGGATCTGTTATGTATGTTTGCAGTACATTTGTGATTAACACCTATATAACAGTTTGGATATTATGTTGTCAAATTGGGTCTGATATAGCAATTTCTTTATTCAATTATGATATGGTGTATGAGGCCAAAAGTTTGGGTCTGTTATAACAACACCAAAATTATGTCCTTAAATCAAACTTTCTCATTCAATAAACAATCAAAGTTTTACAATGCATTATGGATTTTTCATCAACAACGAAAATAATATTACATTCAATACACAAACAAAACAAACCCCCCAAAATAACACCCTTATCCTATTTTCCAAATTCATGACAGATTTTTCTAAACTAAGAATTTTCATCCTTTGCCCGTACATTTCTTCCATATTCAGCACACTAACATCCCTTTCTTCATTCTTCATGACTGAACCAACAATTTCTTCATCTCCACTGAACCAACTAAAGTAATTGTAGCCAACCAATTGTTCAGAACCCCTCTGTCCAAAAACCATACATACAGTCGTCAAATATCTCCTGCTTAACTTAAACGAAAAAAATCAAAGTTCCATGGATCTTACCTTATACTTAGGACATCCCTAGAATTGTTTCCCCCTATTTTTAGGGGTTCTAGCAGTTCTCAAGACAGCTTTCTCACCACAATAGCAAACAGGCATTGAACCTAACCTCTTTGACCCACCTCCACGACAAGAATCACTTTGATTTTGCACCTCCAACCCATTACAGGAGCACGTCAACCATGAATGAGAAGAAGCCATAAACAAACTATTCTCTTCTCTCCTTTCAGTTCCTGCCACCCAAAATGCTAGGGCAAACTACTAGATGTTACTAAATAGGAGAACACCACGTCATTTGCACTACTTCTCACAATTAACTGACAGCAAAGCATGTACAAAACTCCAGGTCATCAGCAGTAAACGCCATTTATGAAGAAATAACGGAATGGGCTTAATTGAATCAATTTTGTAGAATTATGGACCAAATTGAGATTAAAAAAAATCTATGGACCTATTTGAGATTTTCCAGCGAAAACATGGACCAAGGGAGTATTTTAGCCTTATTAAAATTAATAATAAATCAAACAACACATAAATGGCATACATAGGACTTAAACCCAAGTCCTCTCACACAACCAGGTACTCTCAACCACTTGAGTTAGTACTTTTCCACGCCATAACAATTAACATTGAATGTCCTACGGTTACTACTACCCGCATTTATTAAATAATTATTTATTTAATTATTTCAATTTCGCGGGTCTTACAATGCCTCTAGTGACTAGGCCTTTGATTGAGCCTAAGTCATCACTAGGTCTTCCAAAAACTATAAATTTAAATGTATGGTTGTTGAAACTTTTATCTCGCATTAATTGCAACATTTAGAAGTTTCCTAATAAATTTTGTTCTTGCACCTCTAAAAATGAATTTCTTATAAAATATTGTTTAATTTGAAAGTTCATTTTTGTTATTGCACCTTCCAAAGCTATTAGAATTTATAATGTATTAGTTGAGTTTTGTTGGACTGGAATGTTGATACAAAATTGTTTACTATCTCTTTGGACAATTGTAACACAAATGATAGCATGATTGAAAAATTAAGGATAAATTATAGTTGGGCACACTCAGTAAAAAAATATCTTTGTTTCATATGTGTTGTTCAACACATAGCCTTAATTTGATTTTGAAAGTTAATAGTTGTAAAAAGAGATAAAAAATAGAAGAAGTACAATATTAGACAATAACAACTTAAAGGATGGAAAAATTTAGGAAACAGTTAAAAAATTGTGAATTTCTTTACTAAAAATTTATGTTTAGAGTACTTGAGATGGAATTCCAGTTATTAAATGCTTAATATTGTCATATGTTAAATCATATGTTCTTTTGGTTAAAACAACATGAAGTTAATACACTTCTTTGCCAATTGATTTGCAATGAGAATTTGCATGAGGTTTTTCAAAGATTATGATTGTTTAATGATAACACAAAAGTCATTTCTAGCTATAAATATCTCACTGCTAACATTTTTTACCCAAAAATTTGTGAGATCAAGATTGCAATAGATGACTAGTTAAATTTTCTAATACAACCATTCAAAATAGGGCAAAACTATAACATCCCAATTTTAACAGCTTGAAACTAATAGAATTAGATGCTTCATCATAGTATTCAAAAGGCTTAAATATACATTTGATCCTTATTTTTGTTGTTTTTATTCAGATTGGTCCATCTTTTCGATTTGTGTTCAATTAAGTCCTCATTTTCGTCAAATTGTGGTCAATTTGGTCATTTTCACTAACATTGTTTAAATAGTTAATGTTTTTGAACAGTACATGACACGTGTCAGCTCCTAGTTTTTTTAATTTTTTTTAATTTTTTTTATATATTTTTTAAATTTTTTAAAATTTTTCAATTTTTTTTTATTTCAAAAAATTTGTCCACGTGTCAAGTCACATTTGTGCCACGTGTCAATGCTAGTGCCACGTGTCAGTTTGTGGTAGTATTATTTTTTTTTCAATTTAGTCCCTATATTCGTTGTTTTTGTTCAATTTAATCCCAATTTTTGTTAAAATAAATTAATTTTGTCCCTTTCAAATTGACATTCAATTTAATATCTTTTATACAAATTATATTAATATTTTTTCTAAAATTGACATTTGAATTAATTATTTTTTAAATTCAATTATAAATTATTAAATTTAATTATAAATTGAATAAAATTCTTATATTTAATTGCTAAATAGAATATAATTATTTAAAATATTATAAGAATAAAGTTATTAAAAAAATTTTCTAATGTTTATATTCTAAAATACTTTTAAAATTATATATACAAATATTTTAAATATTCAAAATATTTTAGAAAAGTAAATATAAAATATTTTAGAAAAGTAAACTAATATTTGTAAAATTAACATTTAAATAAAAAATATTTTAGATTTTAATATCTAAAATGCAATAAAAATATTAAATATTTTAAATTTAAATGTGAATTTTACAAATGTTAATATATATTTTTAAAATTTTAATAATTATATTTTAATAATATTTAAATAATTATATTTTATTTAACAATTGAATCTAAGAAATATATTCAATTTATAATTAAATATTATAATTTATAATTGAATTTAAAAAAAAATTAATAATAATGTCAAGTTTTTGGTCCCTCGAGTTTTTAAAAGGGTTAAATATATTTTTGGTCCCTCAAGTTTCAGCCAAATTTGGAATTAGTCCCTCATCCAAACTTTTGACCAATTTAGTCTTTCATCTTTAAAAATGCGTGAATTTAGTCCTTTTAGCCAAATTTTGTTAAGTTTATCTGACGTTTCAAGCGCATTTCATGATAGTATTTGAATTATTTACACCGTTTGAAACATTTTTGCTTCAATGTTAACTCAAATATTATCACAAAATGCGTTTAAAATGTCAAATAAACTTCATAAAATTTGGTAAGAAGGACTAAATTCACGCATTTCTAAAGATGAAGGACTAAATTGGTATAAAATTTCGAAGAGGGACTAATTCCAAAATTCACTGAAACTTGAGGGATTAAAAATATATTTAACCCTTTTAAAAATTAAATGGTTCTATTTTAACAAAATTTGGGACTAAATTAAACAAAAATAACGAACATAGAGACTGAATTGAACAAAAATAACGAATATCGGGACTAAATTGAACAAAAAGAAATAATACAACCACAAACTGACACGTGACACTAGCATTGACATGTGGACAATTTTTTTGAAATTAAAAAAAAAAACAGAAGCTGACATGTGGCATGTACTGTTCAAAAACGTTAACTATTTAAACACTGTTAGTGAAAATGACCAAATTGACCACAATTTGACGAAAATGAGGACTTAATTGAACATAAAATGAAAATAGGGACCAAATTGAATAAAAAAAACAAAAATAGGGACCAAATGTATATTTAAGCCTATTCAAAATAGTTAATCAAAAGTATAAAGTATATTAATAGAATCTTACAAAAAGATAGGACTACAAAAATATATCATTCATACACTTAGCCAAACTAACAAGCCTATACAAAATTATTCACTTACTAAAACTTCTCAAGACCTTCCGCTACTCTAACTGATAGCTCCTCATCTACTAGAGGTGCCTCTACACCTACAACTTCATCTACTCCCACCAAATAAGTGATCATCGCAAAAGAAGAGATGAACAAAATAAGAAAACACAAAAAACACAACAGGGTAAGCTAATGTACAAAAAAATTATTCACACATATATTTATTTCATGCCAAAAACCTACAAACATGGTATATAACATATCTATATTTATAATCACAAGAGCAGTTGACATTAAACTCAATTATTTGGATACATGCCATAGATATAAGTACCATTAAAGGTCTACAACTATAATGGTTTCTAGTCTTCGTAGAGTACTAAGACACAAAGGGTCATCACCCAACCACACAAGGTTAATCCTAGTCTATGATTGAAGAACAAGTACAAATGTTAGGACCACCTACCACTCTCACCACATAACTTATTCTACTCTATGTGAGTTTGAATAATTATTAAAGTCAAGATAAATTCTTCTAGATTCCCCTATATCCAAGCATACACTAACAATAACAAAACTAGGAATTTTAATTGAATTCTTCAAACTTCATCACATCTGCTCACCACATCATATTATATTCAATCATCATAATGAGAACCATAAATATATTTCACATCAAACACAAAACTCCTTAGAACAGTCAAATAAGAGAAACAAGAAAAACAAGGCAAATAACACAATACATAAAGTACATAAAAATAGTGAAAGCCATTTCTCTAACAGCAGACTTCAAAACAAAGATCCCACTGTTCAAATTGAAGATTCACGTGTCTAGGATCAATTGTTAAAATTTGAACTCGATTTGATAGTTAACGAAGCAAAAATCTCCATTTTACCAAATGAATGCAAATTAGAAAAACAGGTGGCGCCTAACACAGGAAAAGTAGTGCCTAACGCCTAGCCCCTGGAAAACACTGATTTCCAACGCCTGACGAAACTGTAATGGCACCCGACGACACTATAATGGCGCCCGATGTTGTATCAGAAACAACACTTTGGGGAAAAATGATCTTATGCAATTGACTGATTGGGCACCTTTCCTTTAGTGTTTTTGATTCCAAATGATTTTAGAGAGTTAAGGATACTAATACCCAAGCAGTCTAAACATAGATTCAAACATTTCCCCAAATTAAGACCAAACACAGATCAATTATCAAATAGTTCAACATACAACTCATCAATTCAACAAACCACATCAAAATTAACTATCAAGATGATCAATTCAACATAAAACCATCTTCCCTTACCTGACCAAACTGTATGAATAGCCCTAAGATAGCTCAACACCTTTAGCTCCACATGATGCTCTATTTATACCTAGGAATAACACAAGAACAATAAGAACCTGCTGTTACGATCACTAATTAACAGAGACTCATATAGAAGATTAAAAGAATACATGCAAGCATAAAAGCCTCACATGCGTCAAAAACTAGAAGAAGACCAAGAAAAAAGGGCTGAAACTTAACTTTAGCGAACAGAGAAACTGATCGATCGAATTTAAAGAGGTTATCGCGAGGATCACTCATACGGTCTCATATCATTAATCAGGCGAACAGAGGGGAAGAACCCTTAGAGAGAAGTTAGAGAACTCTAGAAAAGTGGTTTCTAGAGAGATGGTGTGTTTCAAAATAATGAAACTCGTTTATAACAATTATATTTATACTAAAACATTTTAATATTGAAATAATCGAGTCTCATTATTTTTAAGCCACTATTACTTTTAAAACGCCATTTTTTAGATTTGAGGTACAAGATGGGTTTGCTAGAATATTATTTTTTATAAATTGTATGATATTGGTTGTGATCTAGAACTTAAGAAGATTTGCCAAAAGTGTTGTGATTTGGTTTTAGAATATCAATAAAAAAAAGAACAAAACTTCTTATAAATTTACATTATTGGAGGTGACAAAGTTGGATTATTAAATTGTAAGGAGTGTTTTAGATATTTAATAAGAAATGTAGCTTTTGAATATGTTTTTAGTACCATAAATCATTAAGTTCTTATCATAGTTCCCTTAGTCCTGTTAGTATAGAGGTTTTGAAATGTATTTGAAGTAAATCATAGGTTAAAATACCTTTTTGGTCTCAATTTTCGTCAAATTTTTTCAAATAAGTCCTAATTTTGGTTTTATGTTCAAATAGGTCCTAATTTTCGTCAATTATGTTCAATTTGGTCCTTTTTTGCTAACACCGTTTAAATCATTAACGGTCATGAACAGTGACTGCCACGTGTCATTTCGTGGTATTTTTTGAATTTTTTTTTATTTTAATTTTTAATTTTTAAATTTTTTTTTAAATTTTTTTATTTTTTTTAAATGTACACGTGTCAACCCAGGAGTGTGCCACGTGTCACTTTGTGGTTTTTTTGAATTTTTTATTTTATTTTTTTGAATTTTTTTGAATTATTTTTTAAATGTCCACGTGTCAATCTAGTAGTGTGCCACGTGTCAAAGTCAATATTCTATATTCAATTTGGTCCCTATATTTGTTATTTTTGTTCAATTAGGTC
>Ga0214545_1009161_pt1 | contig 15240 bp, 3 predicted proteins | sample CNSS4metaG_FD_160064 | JGI IMG/M metagenome (GOLD analysis project Ga0214545, IMG submission 160064) | Root nodule microbial communities from cowpea collected in UCLA plant growth center, Los Angeles, California, USA - CNSS4 | ecosystem: Host-associated > Plants > Roots > Nodule | place: USA... | reverse complement strand
ATATAAAAAAAGATATATATATATATATATATATATATATATATATATATACACACGAGGATCTTATTCTTCATTTTCAACAAAAATCCAACACTATGAGAGAGTTTTTATCTCAATTCTAGTGTCAAATATATTCTTTATTTGGTAGTAAAGTGATTAAGGAGTACAAAATTGTTCTACATCCTTTATTCAAAGTGAAAGTGATATATTATTTCTAGAAGACAAGAGTAGAGTATTTGTCATCACTAATAAATCTTAATATTAGTATATTTTCATAAAATATATTTAAAATATTAAAATAGATATATAATAAATTTTATGGTGTTATACATATAAAATATATTAAAATTAAAAATATTTTTTTTTATTTGTATATGTGAAAAAAAATAGGAATCTTATCCACCATTCTCAACCAAGCTTAAAGACTGTGGAGAATTTTCATCCTTAGTCACAATGTCAGATACGTTTTTTATTATTTGACAGTTTTGTTAGTGATTAAGGAGTACAGAATCTCAGTGTCAGATACATTCTATATTTGACAATATTGTTGGTGAACAAGGAGTGCAGAGTTCAATGTGAGATACATTAATTCTTTATTTGACAGTATTGTTGGTGATTAAGGAGTATATCCTTTAATCATTTGTAAATTGAAGGTGGTATATTAATTCACATTAGAAGAGAATATTAGTGTACTTTATCATCACTAATGAATCTTAAAATTAGTGTATTTTAATGAAATATTTTTGAAATATCAAAATAGATGTATATAAGATTTAATGGTGTTAAATATATAAAATATATTAAAATTCAAAAGATTTTTTTTTATTTTAACTGTGGTAAAAAATATGGAGATCTTGTTCCTCCTTCCCAACAAAGCTCCAATCTTATGGGAGAGTTCTCCTCCTCAATCTTAGCTTTCATCCTCAATCTCAATGTTAGATACATTCTTTACTTATCTTGGTGATTAAGGGGTGTAGAATCTCAGTGTAAAATTCATTTTTTATTTGGCAGTATTGTTATTGATTAAGGAGTACAAAATTGTTGTACTCCTTTACTCATATGTAGAGTAAATGTGGTATTGTATTTTTACACGATAATAAGATTATTTTATCATCACTAATGAATCTCAATAGTAATGTATTTTCATGAAATATTTTTGAAATTTTAAATAAATGTAAAAAAATTTGATGGTGTTATATATATATATATATATATATATATATAATATATTAATATTAAAAATAATTATTTTTATTTGTATATGTGAAAAAAAAATATGGGAATCTTATCCATCCCATATTCTCAACAAAGCTTCAACACTATGGGAGAATTTTCATCATTTGTCTTGGTGTCAGATACATTCATTCTTATTTGGCAGTATTGTTGGTGATTAAGGGGGACAAAATCTCAGTGTCAGATACATTCTTTATTTGACAGAATTGTTGGTGATTAAAGAGTACAAAGTCTTAATGTGAGATACATTAATTATTTATTTGACAGAATGGTTGGTGATTAAGGAGTACATTGTCCTTCTCTATCCTTTAATCATTTTTAATATTCTGTAAATTGAAGGTGAGGGTATATTAATAGTAGTGTATTTTATCATCACTAATGAATAGTAATGTATTTTATCATCACTAATGAATAGTAATGTATTTTATCATCACTAATGAATCTTAATAGTAGTGTATTTTCATAAAATACTTTTGAAATATCAAAATAGGTGTATACAAAATTTGATAATGTTACATATATAGAATATATTAAAATTAAAAAGTTTATTTATATATGTGGAAAAAAAATATAGAGATCTTGTTCCTTCTTCTCCCAACAAAGCTCCAATCCTATGGGAGAGTTCTCCTCCTCAATCTTAGCTTTCATCATCAATCTCAATGTTAGATACATTCTTTACTTATCTTGGTGATTAAGGGGTGTAGAATCTCAGTGTGAAATTCATTTTTTATTTGGCAGTATTTTTGTTGATTAAGGAATGCAAAATTGTTCTCTCTCCTTTACTCATCTGTAGAGTGAAGGTGGCACAATATTTCTACAAGAGAATAAGAGCATTTTATCATCGCTAATGAATCTTAATAGTAGTGTATTTTTATGAAATATTTTTGAAATACCAAAATAAATGTATACAAAATTTGATGGTGTTATTTATATAAAATATATTAAAATTAAAAGAAATTTTTTTTATTTGTATATGTGAAAAAAAAAAATATGGGAATATTGTCCCTCATTCTCAACAAAGCTCCAACATTGTTGGAGAATTCCATCCTAAATCTTAGTGTTAGATATATTCTTTATTATTTGGTAGTATTGTTGGTGATTAATGAGTGCAGAATCTTATCGATCTTTATTCTTATATAGTGCTCTACTCTCTCATTTCTAGCACAATGTGGGACTTAGACTCACACTTAGAGCATTTTATTATCACTAATGGATCTTAATAGTAGTGTATTTTCATGAAATATTTTTGAAATATCAAAATAAGTGTATAAAATATTTGATGGTGTTATATATATAAAATATATTAAAATTAAAAGAAATTATTTTTATTTGTATATGTGAAAAAAATATATGGGAATCTTGTCCCTCATTCTCAACAAAGCTCCAACATTGTTGGAGAATTCCATCCTCAATCTTAGTGTTAGATATATTCTTTATTATTTGGTAGTATTGTTGGTGATTAATGAGTGCAGAATCATATGGGTCTTTATCCTTATATACTGCTCTACTTTCTCATTTCTAGCACAATGTGGGACTTAGACTCACACTTGGATGGGAGTCCCTTCAACCACATTGATACACCCCCTCCAGCGGAAACATTCCCAATCACGAGTATTCCTTTTCTGCCCTTTTTTGTACTTTCGTTCTTCTTAACTGGACACGCTTACTTGGAACCCTTGCTAGGAAGACTTTCGATACAAAGACCATATTGCACTCGTCTGAGCCGGTTTTAACCATCGGCTCTGATACCACACCACTGGGGATTTCACTGGGGAGATGCAACACCAATGAGACCTGAGCTCAACCACATAAAGCATTGACACCACTTTCAACCCAAAACCTTAAGACAATGAGTTTATGGGTCTTTATCCTTATATAATGCTCTACTCTCTCATTTCTAGCCAATGTGAGACTTAGACTCACACTTGGATTGCTAGCAAAATCTCAATGTCAGATACATTTCTTATTTGACAGTATTGTTGATGATTAAGAAGTGCAAAATCTCTATGTCAGATACATTTTTTATTTGAGAGCATTGTTTTATTCATTGGTGAAGCAAATGTGGTATAATATTTCTAGAATAGAAGAGAATATTTAAAAAATTAACAAAAAATTTAAAAAAATTTAAAAAAACCAGAGAGTGACACGTGGCGTGCCGTTAACAACGTTAATTTTTTTTTTTAAAGGGACCTAATTGAGGCACTTTTTCAAAAGTGGAAACACAATTGACACTTTTTTCCTACGGGTACCAAATTGAGACACTCCTACCAAAGTGGGTACCATCCGAGTAATTAAATCTTTTATTATTAATAAAGTTAAACTCCAAACTTAATTTCAACAATTAACAATTTTGTCATCATATATAAAGACATCAAGTGTATCATATTATGCAAACTTAGTGAAGATTAAAAATCAAATAACTTGTCACACATACGTTTAGGAACTAAATTTCAAGTTTAAAACAAAACCATAGTTTAATGTTTTGTATAGAATTTATAGTTAATTTAAAATATTTTTAGAAATATTTAATTAAAACGTTAATTTTAGTAAGAATATCACCATAAGATTTATAAAAATGTAGATTGAGTATCAATTTAAGGAGGGGGAATATTGTTTCATTTTTACAAAATTTGGGACTAAATTGAAACTAAAAACAAATATAGGAAGCAAATTGAATCATTTTGATACGTGACATAATTGTGAAGTGACATATGTAAAAAAATTTAAAAAAATTAAAAAAAAAACAAAAATTGACATGTGACGTTGACTTTAATATTGTATGATCAAACTAATGGTAATGACTAAATTGAATCATTTTTAAGAAAATGAAAATCAAAATGAGAAAAAAAAAAACTTGAAGACCAATGATATTACTTGACGAAGAAAAAAAACAGTAATTTAACCTTTTAAATTATTTTCCAGAAAATCAAATTGCAATGAGACAATGAATACTAGACACACCTTAATGTGACATGTGTCACTTATGTTGTCAGGTAACATGATCTTTTCTACCTAACATTCTATAAGAATTTAAATTGAATTTATGTATGAGAAAATTTCAAAATCAAAATAAGAATTCTGCAAAATCGCACGCTATCCCAAATTTTGACTAAATAAAAGATTGTATTTAGACCATGATAATCAATATATAATTAAGCGACATATTGTAGATGTTTCACTTACTACGAATATAAATAAATTTTAGACGTAAAAATGGTATAACTAAAATCGTGCATTTGTATGCTTTCTTTTAAAAGTTATTAATATTATCATTTTGTTCTTACAAGATACTTTAATTAAAATAAAATTGTGTAGTCTAGTTTAAGTTTCTACTTTTAAATTATGTGACCCTTTTAAGTATTTTCAAACATGTCTTTCAATTTAGGATTAAAAGGCAAAAACTGTTTGAAATTGTCTATTTTATTCCACAAATAGTGTTGGTGTTCTCATATAAACTTTGTTAAAGTGACATTATTGTGGTCAATTAAAGAATTTAGGTTAAAATATCTTTTTATACCAATTTTCGTCAAGTTTTTTTAAATAAGTTCTAATTTTGATTTTGTATTCAAATAGGTTCCAATTTTCGTCAATTTTGTTCAATTGAGTCTTTTTTTGCTAACATCATTTAAATCATTAACGGCCATAAACAGTGACTGCCACATGTCATTTCGTAGTATTTTTTAATTGTTTTTGAATTTTAATTTTAATTTTTAATTTTTTTTAAATTTTTAAATTTTTTTTAAAATGTACACATGTCAACCCGGTAGTGTGCCACGTATCACTTTGTGGTTTTTTTGAATTTTTTGATTTTTTTTTTGAATTTTTTTGAATTTTTTTAAAATGTCCACGTGTTAACTCAGTAATGTGTCATGTCAAAGTCAATGTTCTATATTCAATTTGGTCCTATATTTGTTATTTTTGTTCAATTTAGTCTCAATTTTTGTTAACATTAACTAATTTGGTCTCCCTCTAAATTGAAACCAAATTTAATTTTTATATTAAAATTCACATTTTTTATTAAATATTTTTATATAATATATTACAATTCACATCATTATAACTTTAATATAAAAGTAAATTTGATCACATTTTCAATAAGGACCAAATTAGTTAATGTTAACAAAAATTGGGACTAAATTGAACAAAAATAACAAATAAAGGGACCAAATTGAATATAGGACATTGACTTTGACACGTGGCACGCTATTGGGTTGACACGTGGACATTTGAAAAAATTCAAAAAAATTCAAAAAAATTCAAAAAAATCACGAAGTGTCACGTGGCACACTACTGGGTTGACACGTGTATATTTAAAAATTTTTAAAAAAAAACCTTAAAAAAATTCAAAAAATAAAAAAATTCAAAAAAGAATAAAAGAATAAAAAAAATTCAAAAAAACCCACACGTGGCAGTCATTGTTCATAGTCATTAATGATTTAAACAGGTTTAGCAAAAAATGACCCAATTGAACAAAATTGACGAAAATTAGGACCTATTTGAACACAAAACCAAAATTAGGACTTATTTGAAAAAACTTGACGAAAATTGGAAGCAAAAAGTTATTTTAACCAAGAATTTAAGATGTTACGTATATTTTGAAGCTCAGTAGAACCATTATAATTTTATTCTTAAGATTTAAAAGTATTTACTATTTGAACATTCTAATACTTATTTAGAAGTACTAGATGATGTCTTAGTAAAAGGTTTTTATGATTATAAATATAGCTAAGTAATCAATTAAGTATATCATATATTATTATGAACAATTATAACCTATGTTTTGTTTAGCTATGTTGCTACCATGTATCAAAGTATTCTATTTTACCGTCATTATACACCACACAACATATAATTTTCAATTTGAAATCAAAGAATATAAATTTGAAAACCTAAACTACTTTTCAAATGATACATATAGTTTTTTTTTAAAGATTCATATATTCAAGTTTAAATAATTAATTAAATCAAAATTTAACATATTTCTAATTTGATTTCTAAAGCGAGAAGGCAATTTACAATCTAAAGTTCATATTCAAAATTATATAGACGAAGAAGAAATTTGTTCTTACTTAGATTAATTCGAGGTAAATTAGTTTGATATTTGTTCTGCCACTAAAGGGGGAAGTCCACTTGCAAGGACTCGACGCTCAAGTTAGTAAATAACATTTCATGAGTATGAGAGTAAAGAATGAGAATTAAGTTGGTGTACTCCTTATGTTATCATGTACTTGTAGGCTTTCACATGAGCCTATTAATATAACAAATAAGATATCGAGATATAACAACAAATTAACATATATAATAACTGAATTCAGTTTATAATATCTTGGATTTTATTTATATTATCATAAATATCATCCTTCCATGATTTTAGGCGTGTTAATATTTTAGAAAGATCTCACACTTGGAGCTCATGCTTATTGGGCCTGTAAATAATAATAAAAATAATAATGTAACTATAGGTCGGGTATGTACATAAGCCCCCAAGCTCAAAAGTTAATAACTTTTGCAGGTGGACCAAGTTATTAAATGGATGAGTTCATAAGTTGTTCTTAGCCTTAGGTTGAGTTGTACTAGACGTTTTCTTTTGCATGAGGCACAAAACCAACTCAAACTTTTACTGATATTTTGTTGAGCTCTATTTTTTCTTATAATTTGGTTGACCATGTTCGACCATGGAATTCTCTCTCCTTATTAATGAGGGGTTTCAAGACTCATGATGGTTGCCTTGGCTTATACACGAGATGCCTTTTTACCTATTGTCAACAACACATGGCAGCTTGTTATTAGAGGGTTTTAAATTTTGCAAAAGATTAAATGTTTGGGCTTCTCAATGTTCTACCACCAATCATTTTAGCTTCATCTACAAGTTTTCCTCATCTTTGCGAGGTATCTTCCTCATTTTCACGTTTTCCATTTATGCTCTATTTCTGTGCTCTTGCTTTTGTTCACCAATCCTCTACCTCAAGGTCTTGGGTTTTCATTCACTCACTGGGTATGTTCACCATTGTCATGTCTTCTTCATGTATTTCTAACTCTTCTAATGGGCAAAGACCTTTGATCGAACTAGAGGTTGTTTACCATTGGAGATGATAACTCCTCTAGTCATATTGATTGTTCCTTCGGTCAATCCCCTCTCTCCCCCTTTCCTTCATTTTCCAAGGGAAAGTGTAAGAAGGTGGGAATGTCATGTTCCTATGCCTCCAACTTTCTTTCTATCGAGTTTTATGGAAGACATTATGTCTGAATTTAATATTTGAGATGAAGAGTTTGTAAAACATATAAAAGGTCGAGCCCTGTTATCCTAGTGATAAGGTTTATATGAAGCCTTTGCCAGATTATGTCGACTTCACCTTCATATATGAATATATGTTTAAAGATTTAGGAATTACCTTCTTTTTGTCCACCTTCGAGTGTCCTATGTTGATCAAGATGTGAGTGGCACTAAGGTAGTTGAATCCAAACAACTAGGCCTTCTTAAGGCTTTTCAAATTTTGTGTGAACAACACAGTATGACACCTACCTGTAATATTTTGATGCACTTTTATCAACTTAAGCATGGTTCAAAGGTCAGTTGGGTCTCTTTGAACGGTGTTCAATACAAGTCTTTTTTTTTCGTGTATTCTTAATCTTATAAGGGTTTTAAGACTCAAATTTTCATGCTTAGGTGCGCTGAGTCAAATAAGGAGAAACGTATTTTATTCTATTTTTATCATTCATCGAGGTTTCCTCTCTACTAGCAAAAGGTCTAAAAATTTTACCTTTGTGTTTGAGCATCTTCTCTTAACTGAGGATAGGAGAAATGTTGTTATTTTGGAGGGCCTTCCACGACCAATTAACAACAAATCACTCCTTAGCATTCTTTCTGGCGAGAACCCTTCTACCATGTTCTTAGGTAACTTTCATGTACCTTTACTTATTTTCAAGCTCCAACTACATTAACTTTCATTGTGTTTGCATGAGTTATGGGCAAGAAGTTCGACTTCCACGTGGCTTGCGCCCGGGTGGGGGCTCTCCTGGAAATAATGTGGATGGCAGCCCATCAAAGAAGAGAAAAAAAAAGCGAAAGCTTCATTCGCGCAAGTCGGCTTGTGGCCAGAGGCCACCTTAGCCGAGTTTCATTTTGAGGGTATTCCTACCAAGGTTACCCTTAACTAAAAGGTGTTTCTATTCCTCAAGTTCAGGTTACCACTAGGTAGGTTAAGCCTCAACTAGTTGTTATTCCTCTCTCAATTATTTTTACTACATTTGTTCCGACCTCAGTCATGCTGACTTCCTCAATTGTTCCTCTACGACATCCATCACAACCTATTTCGATTGAGGCGATCTCTTTCCCGCTCCAGGCTCAATGACCCTAGGCTACCCCACTTGAGTATCATGTTGGTTTGATTTATCATGGAGCTCGAGAAAGGCCCTTGACCTGACTCAATCACATTTCCATATACACTCTTTATGGCATATCAACATGCAAGGTTGAGTCCCTACAAATAGTAGTTCTTGTTTCCTTGTACCTTATCATGCAAGCATGCTTAATGATGTTTGGGGATGTCAGGTTTGAGGAGTCTAACCATTATGCATCATTACCAAGAGACTATTGCTAAGCAAGATGCGAAGGTAGAGACCCTTCTGAAGGATCGCATCGAGCTGGCGGCCAAGTAACAAACTCTTTTATAAAGACTTGCTGACAATGACCTGATGATGAGTCATTATTTTCCCTTTTTGTATTGATTCCTTGAAGAAATGAAATGAGACCTTGAGGTTGGTTTTTTGAAATGCATTTTCGCTTCAGTTTTCTTTTCATCCTCTTCAGCTCGTGCTTATTTGAATGAACCCGAAATTCGGTGATGCTTAATCATGGTTTCATGTTTTTTGCACTTTTATCCCTTGTTCATGCTTAATGAGTTTGAGTTTTGCCATAGTTCCTTCATCTGTGTGTGAGCAGTGGAATGATGTGTGCTCAACTTAATAACATAATGAACTTGTGTTAATCTTCGCTTAGTTGATTAATTTCGGGTTTCATGAGAGTAAAATGGATAGAATAATTATTTTTGTAACCTGTGATTGGTGGATTTTCATTGGAATCAAGGAATTAATACATTTTCAAATATATTTTATTAAAATTTGCAATCACATTTACTTAATTCTATGTTGGAATTTTGAATCTGCCAAACTAAACCCCCTTTGTGTTGTATATGGAAAGCTTTGATTGAAAATAATGGTCACTAGGAGACGACTTTGGGTTAACTCCTAAGTACTATATTTAAATGTTTTATTTGGTCGGGTATGACCTCGGTCACCTAGCCATCACCTCCAAAGATTTAGAGACTACTCAACGCTAAGGCCAAAAAAATAATTTGAAGGATGAGCTTGGGATGGCCTCAAATGCTTTTAAGGCCGAGGATAAGCTTCGATCCTTGAAGCTACAAACTGTTGAGGATGATGTTATGAAGTTGAAAGTTGAGCTTCAAGGTGCTTGAGAAGGGTAGGAAAAAGTTGAAGATGAAAAGGTGAGGGTTGAGGCTGAAGCTTTTGATTATGTTGGCTAGTCTTTAGAGACATATGTTGAAGGATTCAAGAATATTATGTTTCAGGCTTTATTTTTCTCTTCTAACTAAGATGGTTCCCAATTTGGCCTTGGCAAATATGTGAAGGATGGAGACCTAGTCGAGGACTAAATTTTCATCCCCATGTATTTTGTACTTGTTTCTTTAATGCTACAACATATTTGTGTGACTTTTATGTTTAAAATGATTTTTTTTTCTTTAGTATATGAATTGTATGAATTTTACACTCAGTTTTACTGAGTAGTTGCATATTTGGACTCTAAACTTTGGAGTTTTGAGTAGTCGTGCATTCAAACTTTGGGCTTAGATTTATCGAGTAGTCGCGTATTCGGACTATGGATCGGATGTACCGAGTAGTCTTGTGTTCATAAGCAATTCATAATAGAATAATTTTGACATAAACTGAAAAAATGTTATTGAGTGTATTGTGTCTCATTAAAACCCTTGCTCAACAAAACTTATGCTAGGAAAAATAAAGGTGAGGGAGAAAACGTACACTTTATTTGCTCTAAGATGCTACAAAATAATAAGAACTTAAAACTAAATGTTGAGGTATTTATGATGTCACGGGTCTCATCTCGTATCATATCCGGCTCGACTATGTGCTTCTTGGGGTATTTTTATTGCCACGAGCCCCAACCCGTACTGCTTGTATATTATTCGCCTTAGTTGCACTCTTGTTTCTTTGTTCTGAGTTCCAACGTTTAGGTGATTCGACCCTATCCTACATTGAAAAATCGAATAATATGAAGTTTGAGCTTATGGTTTGTGTTTATCGATCATGCTTGAAGATTCTGTGTATATTTTGTAGGAGGAATGCTTTGCCGATGTGGATGAATTTTGTTGTTGGCATGGGCCATGAAAGTGGACTTTTGAGTTATGTACAACAACTGGGTCCGGGGACCTCAGCTGCTTTGCACTGAACTTGCAGTTTCTACTTTGAGGCATATCTTGCCTTCCTAAACTTGTAGAGGGAGTTGCAGATCCCCAATTTTTATGATGCTTTCTTGGACATTGATTGAATAAGGGGTTACTTTTAAGCATAAGGTGTAATAATCCTGAGCTTTTTTGGGTTTGCTCGTACACTCATGATGCTTCTGTTCTCTGCTAGGAATTTTATCACCATGTGAGGGGTAGACACGATGGCGTCGAGTTTGTTCAATGTTTTTCATCTTTTAAAGGCAGTGTACGATGTGTCAGCATCTACCAGGACGTGTCACACTTCTCTCGCTTGGTAAGACTCTGGTGTACCAAAGGTGGGGAGAAGGTTCACATACCTTCGTGTTTGTACTCTCCCACCTACAAAACAAATTAATGGATCAACATAGGGTTGGATCTTGGAAGTTGGTACGTTGAACTTTTGAAATTTTTGTCAACATATGACATCCGTCGAGCTCCCCTAATCTATGAGTATTTGTGGACTCTTTAGTTTGCGAGCATGATCACGACAACCATTGGGTCGTCTTGTTTGAGGTCGTGGATACTGAAGTCTTTGTTAGGAAGGTGATGGTAGACATGGTCCAAGGAGAGAACTAACTAACCGAGATTATACTTTGGGAATATCGCTTTATTGTCGAGTTATTGATGTCTCGTCTTTTGAATCCTTCTACAATAGTCATGACGCTTCCCTGAGCATCGACTGAGTTCACTTGAGGAATAGGTTGCTTCCTTGTTTGGGTACTGGATTTTTTTAAAGAGTGTGTTGCTCTTGTTGTAGTTATTGTTGGGTTGGTTGTGCACCTCAGCTAGAGTTTCCTCGTCCAGGGTTTGCTTTGGCTGTCCGATTTTTACCTCTCCGATTTGCGTATTAGCACAAATTGGGTGAGGGCTCTAAATTGTATAAGCTTTTCAATATAGTTTTTAACCTTTATGCCCTCCTCGGTTGAATGGTTGTAATTATTGTGATAAGTTTATATTTTGCTAGGATCCCCTAAACTAGGGTTTGGGAATTGCTATGGAAATCGGACAAGCTCTAAGTTGCAAGATTCTTGTAGTATCGTCTCTCGGCTTGTTGATAAGTGTCAAGAATAAGTAAATTTTCCATTTGATATTGACATTTATCATGTATCAAATGATGTTATTTGTGTACAAAACAAACCTCCTTAGCTTAAGATACATAATGAGATATTGAGAAATAAATTTTTATGAATTATAATGGTATTTTGCTAATTTGCAATAAAAATAACAGAAAATATCAAGTATGCAGTTGAGCCACAATATTGGAGCTAAGCCATGGAAGTAGAAAATACAGGACAATATATTTGGACTTTCTAGTTGAGCACGAGAAATGGAGCTGAGCCTCGTGAGGAAACCCTCTTTTCAAGGAAACCTGGAGCGCAAATCCACGAGACTAAGCAGTCAAGAAAACCCTTCCAAAAAGGAAAAGTTATGTGCTAAGCACTAGGACAAGGGGTTGAGTTAAGAAGGAAATCCACTTGTGAAGTAACCCCTATGGTTGAGCACCAAAAGTTGGGCTGAGCACCACCCAAAAATTCCTACAAATAAAGAGCTTGGGTCCTCATTTCAAGCATTGAGTTGAGGCTCTACAATGTAGTAGTAAAATAGAATAGGGTTTGTGAAGCACGAGGGAGATACTCTTATTGTAGATCTTATGTGTAGATGTTGCTGGAATTGCATTATAATATTTTATGAGTAGCCAAACTCCATCGTGTCCAGGTTTGATGTAATCGGCTCTAATTTTATTCACTTCTACTTCTTAGGTATTTATCTTTGCTTTAATTCAATTGTTTATGGTTTGATTTATGCTTAATGATGACTTCATCATTCATCTTATTTCACAAGTTTGATTTGAGTTGGAAGATTGGTCTCAACTTGTGTGGATGAATTGACAACTCATCCTATTTCACTGGTTAGGATTGAGTTGAAAGACTGATCTCAAACTAAGGTCCAATCAATCATCATATTTATACTGGTGTTGATTCAATAGCCAAAGGGGATGTTGGAGGAGAGAGTCTTGCACATTAAAGCAAGGATTCATTCTACTAGGAGTTTTGGAATCACACTGGGTTTGAAGTCCTTAGGTTATAGTGAACATTGAATGTTTTGCAAAGTAAGTAAACAAGATGGTAATGGTGTAGTAGAAGAAGATGTGATGAAATCGATTCATAACCCCTACTCCACTCAATCTATCTAATAACTACTATTTATTTTTACTTGCACTTTTTATCACAAACATAAAACCCAAAAATCAAACTACCAATATACTAGTTAAATCCATGTGGATACGACACTTGTTGATACTACTATATACAAGTACACTTGCTAGGAAGTGATTGTTGTGAGACAATCATCACTCGTGTTGAGTGGGGTGTAGGTGTTATACTTACCTAGTCGCCGTGGTCTAGATAATTGGCCATCTATGAAGCCTTTTGGTAGAGGAGGACCAATGATTTTGCCCTGGCTTTCTTCAATAGGCATGTGTCGGGTTGGTCTAATCCTTATGGTGTCCATGTTTTATGGTGGGCCATTGATGAGGGAGTCTAGGAATGGACCTGGGCATAGTGTGCATATGAGGGTGTGAATTATTGTACTTAGATGGAGGTGGGGGACCTTCGTTGGTGGTGTTTGCAAAACGACCCATGAATTTTCTAAGTGACTTGTTGTCTCTTTGAATCACATGCTTTAGGCATATGGAGAAGGCTACCACCGATTTTCGATCTGTGAACCTTGTCGCAAACATGGTGCACAAGGTGTTAAATGAATCTATAGACTGGGTGGAAGCGCAAACATATCTCAATAAATTTAATTATTCTTTATTACATTTAATTTTATATTATTATTTATTAACATTAAATATATATTTTATTAAAAATATTAAAATTAATATAAAAAGTTAAAAAAAAAATTAAAAAAATGCAACCCTTCTAATATTCGTCGTTGGTAGTATTGTTGGTGATTAAGAAGTCTAGAGTTCTTCTCTATCCTCTATTCATCTGTAAAGTTGAAGGTGGAAAAAATTTTCTACTAGAGAAAAGAATAATAATGTATTTTATCCTCACCAACAAATCTTAATAATAGTGTATTTTCATGAAATATATTTGAAATATCAAAATTGATATTTAAAAAATTTATAGATTTATGTATATAAAATATATTAAAATTTAAGAAAATGTTTATATGTGTGTAATAAAAAATATGGGGATATTGGCCTTTCCTCAACAAAGCTCCAAAACTATCGGAGAGTTTACATCCTCAATCTAAGTGTGTCATATACATTCTTTGTTTGACAATATTTTTGGGGATTATGAAATGTCCAATCTTCATTGTCAAATTCATTCTTTATTTGGCAGGATATTTGGTGATGAATGAGTATAAAGTTGTGCTCTATCCTTTATACATTATGTCTTAATAATAATGTATTTTCATGAAATATTTTTGAAATATGAAAACTAATGTATAAAAAATTTGATGTATGTATATAAATATATTAAAATTAGAAAAAATATTGATATATGTGAAAGAAAAAGTATGGGATTTTTCCCCTCATACTTAACAAAGCTCCAACTCTATGGAGCGTCAGATACCATTTTTATTTGGCAGTATTGTTGTAATTAAGGAATGCAGAATCTAGAGCCGTCAAAATGGGTTTTAATCGGAATTATAATTTAGTTTTTTTTAGATCGAAGAAAAAAAAATTGTGTTTTTTTTTTTTAATGAAGTGAGTTAGTGAGCCAACCCGTTTAACCCGCTAACCCGTGGTGGGTCGGGTCGGCAGGGACGGACCTATGTGGTGACAAGGGGAGCCGTGGCTCCCCCAATTTTTTTATTTGAATTTTTTTATATATATTTATATATTTTTTAAATTATATTTATATATTATTTATATTATTAAATATAATAAAAAAATTTAATGAAGACATTGATTTATAAAAGAGATTAGATTTTTTTTTCTCGCTACAAGATCTTTCCACCATGTAAATTATGAGAAATTAATACAAAGAGATAGATCGGGGAATAGAGGTTGGAAAACACATAAATTGAGATTGAAGTATACATTATTGCATGATCTCTCAGATCAAGGTTAGTATTTTATCATGATTTATGTATGTTAAATTTATTTAGAATGTTTATCCCAAATTAATAAAACCCTAATTATGATTTTAGGGATTCTTTTATGAAAATGGTATGAACCTAATTATAATTTTTCTCATATTATTATAATCCTTAATTGTAAAATTTAGGGATTTTGTGTTTTTTGCTGCCTATGGTAATTTTTTTTAAGTTTTGAATTCATACCGTGTTGCTTATTTAATTAAAGTGATATGAGTTTTGTTATGTTTTGCATTGTGATAATAATGATTTGTGAATATAAATTTTATTTTTTTCATATAGGCAAGAGATGATAAATTTATATTAGAAAGATTATGATAAAAAGTAAAAAAATTGATTCTTTTTTTTAAAGAGGTAGGTTTGTGATAAAGAT
>Ga0214545_1009160_pt1 | contig 15241 bp, 8 predicted proteins | sample CNSS4metaG_FD_160064 | JGI IMG/M metagenome (GOLD analysis project Ga0214545, IMG submission 160064) | Root nodule microbial communities from cowpea collected in UCLA plant growth center, Los Angeles, California, USA - CNSS4 | ecosystem: Host-associated > Plants > Roots > Nodule | place: USA... | reverse complement strand
TATCTTTTGAATTTTTTTTTTTTTTTTTACATTCGAGATCTAAGGACGAGATACCCTAAAAAAAAGACCTTGAAACCCTAAAGACTATGTAATAAACTTGCAAAATATATATTATCCCTGTAAAAACACATTTCATTTCAAATAATCTTGGGAAACGAATTCAAATAAAAAAATAAGTCGGAATTTTACTCTTCAAAAATACCAATTTCCGACCTGCGAGCGCAAATAAATATATCTAAACTCCTTAAAATTTACCTTCTCAGGAACCGAATTCCAAATGAATTATATAGGCGGAAATGAAAAAAAAATGGAGATTTGGTCTGAGAGAAAAATAAATTCTTACCTGGCACAGTGTTAAGTGTTATTCCAGAAAATAATATTTTCTATTTAGATAAACTTTTATTAAATTAGTATTATTTAGGGAAGGTCAATAATTTTTTGACTAAATTTTTTCTTATAACTTAGATCGTATTTTCTAATTAGTTTTTTATTTTTTTATTTTTAATATTTCTAAATCATTTAAAAGATGATATTTTATATTATAAGAGAAAATTGTCACAGTTTAAAAGTCAAAATATTATTGTAGACGAAAGACACTTTTGAAATTTTATCCGAAGAGGCTAACATGATCTGTTTTTCTGATTTTCGTAACGGCTTCCTCTGGTGTGGATATAAGTAATGCTTTTAAAAGACTATTGAGATGGGAGAAAGAGAAGGTAGTATAAAAGGGTGTTATGGTTGTGTTTTGGTTCATTGCAGAATAAATAAAATCGATAGGTTATGGATAGGAAGAGTGGGAGGATAGTTTTGTTCCTTATAATGCTCATCATCTTCCCTCATTCAACACTTGGTGATTTGAGTGGTAAAGCTTCACCTCTGCATCATTTGAAGCCATCACCTCAACACACTGCTCCCAACTCTTTCTCTGAACTCCAGCCAAAGAGGCAAGCTCCTTTTAGGAAGCCAGGGATAGACAACTCCCTTCCTATGCGGCCGTCAATACAATTCCCTGACCCTATCTCGATGCCTTACATCTCTCGCTCTCGTTTTAGACCACCACCAGACGGACATCGTTAAAATTGAAGGTTAAGTTTAATTCAACTTTATAAAATTAGTTGATAAAATAAGATTTGTATCTCAATTATATATAATAAATTGTATTATTTTCGGTCGATGCGATCGTGTATGTTCCATAGAGCTAGTCTCGCACTATTTTATCTTTCTTGTCTTCACCAGAGAAAAAAACATCTTAAGTTTCTTCTCTGTTTTCTAAAAGGAAATTGCAATTCAAATATATATATAATCTTTGCAACCTCTTTGTTTGTTTGATGATATGTAATATTCAAAGTTATCTTAACACTGCTTAAGCAAAGGGATGTGAAAAGCTGGAAGATGGTGGTCAATCAAAGTGCCCGTGGTGAACGTAGTCATTACAACTTAACATTTAAAAAAAAAAAAATCAATCTTCATTTAAGAGAATAAAATTCAATACGTGGTTGTCATGTGTCAGGATACATGTATACACTGCAGATATATATATGTGTAACGTTGTTTGTCAGTGGAATAAAATTTAACACCTTTAAAAAAATGAACTAATTTTTTATTTTATAAAATAAAAGAATCAAACAAAATCAAAGTTTTAAAGTTTTAAGTATATATTAATTGTAAAATTTCGTTAGATTAAAAGACAAAAACATATTCTATATTTTTCAAACTATAGTATAATATATTTATTGATTTTACTCGTCCAAATAACTAAATTTGTTACTTCTTTAACAATTATTTTAATCAATTCAAATAATATATATTTATAGTCTACTTTCCCAGGAACCAATTACAAAGACCTATAAATAATGTGCTTAGAAATCAAAATTAAAAATTAATTAATTGATACACAATACATGTATATGTACAATACTCAATCATTAGAGCATGTATATATATTCTTGTACTCTAAATTCATCAGACATAAAATTTTCTTCTCCCAATAATTACGATTAGGTAACATGTAATTTTTTGAAAGTATCTTCTTTAACAACTCCAATAACTTCTTCCATCAGCAACTCCACCTCCAATTTTGTATCCATCTTCCTTTTCAACTCAAAAGGCACAAAACTTCCATGGATAACAATGAAAACTTAAGGAGAAGAAGGGAGAGCTTCCTAATAGCCCAAACATCCTCTAAAAGTCTCTCTCTAGTACCCTAGGCAAATTCTAGTCATGAGAATCAAATAATGTTTTGAAAAAACCCTCATGAAAACATGTTTAAATACCCAATTTCATGTACCAAACCCGACATTCTTGCTAGGCTAAATAGAGTCATTGGACGACTTCACCTTGCTTGTTAGGTGACTTAGTCTTGCTCATTGGGCGAATTAGGTCAAATTGACTCTGTATGAAAAATGCATTTGAATGAACTGTAACTCAATAATAATCCTCGATACATTCTTAAATCTTCTGGAATTTCCACTTATCTACAAATTATTCCACAAATAAAAATTAAATACTTTTCTTCCTAGAATTCTTTAATAAAACCTTAATTATTTAAAAAGTAATAATAAAAATACAAATAAAGAATGAAAATAAACATAATAAAACTAGTAATAATACAATTATCATATATAAATCGAAATTTTATCAAATTTATACATAACTTTAGAATGTACTCATATTAACAAATTATGGAAAATAATTTTTTCAAACTATCTGATCGGACTGTAACACCTCATTTAATTAATAAACGTAATTAAAGAAAGCGTCACATCAAAATAATATAGTGGCGCAGTCTTTGAGTTTAAACATAACTCCTTACAATTATCCAAGGTTCTATATTAATAAAAAATGAATATATAAAGGTTCATGAAATAAAAAATAATGTTAATAACTATTAAACTAATAGTTTATTATCAAATAAGACAAGAGTGTTACCTTTTTTACTTCAAGGAAAAAAGAAAACAAATGACAAATAAAAACAAAAGTAATAAATTTGTGTCTAACTTGGGTACAAGTTTGTAAAAACCTAAAAAGACAATGAAAATAAAATAAAAAATATCTTAATAAATATTTGTTTTAATTACTTTTTTGGTTTTTGTTTCCAAAAGTATAAGTTACTTCTCTAATTGATTTAGTCTCAATTTAATTTCGATTTTTAGTCAAAATTTGGCATTTTTTTGACAAAAACAAATATAAAAAAATAATTAAACCTAAATATTTAAACTCTTTATTATATTCAATTTTATGTTTTATTACTTATTAACATTAAATATTATGTTTTTAAAAAAATTAAAAAAAGACACACAATTTAATTTCTATCAATTTTTAAAATATATTACTTATAATTTTAAAAAATTTCAAAATTTTAAAAATATATATAATTTAAAAAAATCAAAAGTATATATATATATATAATTTTATAAAAAATCAAAAATATTTGGAGCGGGCCGAGGCCTCCCCACTACTTGTATAATCCGCCCTTACCAAAAGTCATTTATGAATTCAGAAATATCTTTTAGAATAGTCATTCCAAACTTAAAAAATAAAATTATGAATAGATGTTTTGGAATATACTTTTGGATTTGAAAATAATTTCCAAAATAGTTGTTCCGAAAATATTTTGTTGTATTTCGAAATGTATATTTAGTGAAGAATATATTTTCAGATTGGTTAAATCAGTTTAGAGATCCCTATTTTTTAACGAAATCTCAAGTAGATTCTTTTATTTTTATTTGACTAAATTGGATTTTTATTTTGAAAAATTCATTGTAATTAGGTCATTTTTATTAGTAGTACTCTAATGGTGTTAACTATGTGCCATGTGTCACACGTAAATTTTTTTAATTTTTATTTTTTTTAATACTTTTAAAAAAATACAAATTTCTCCATGTATGACTGACATTGTGCCACGTGATAAAGACAATGTGATATGGCAGTGGTAGTGCCATGTGTCACTATTGGATGTGAAAAGTCTCAATGTAGTCCTCTATTTGTTATTTTGTCTCAATTTGATCCTAACTTTTTCTAAAACTGAATCAATTTCATCCATATACCAAATTTAATTTTTATATAAATTTTACAATGATATTTTTATTATAATTGATATTTTTAACAAAATTAACGTTTGTTTAAATATATATTTTCCATTGAATTTTATTTAAATTTTGTTTAAATATTTATATATCTATAATTTATAGATAAATGTTAGAGTTGCTTTAAAAATAAAGACTTTATAAATTCAAATATAAAATTTTAAAACAATTTTATAATAATTTAAAATAAATATATTTATTTAAAATTTTACAATTCAATTTATAAAATTATTATTTTTAAACTAACTCTAATATTTGTGTATAAATTATTGATATATAAATATTTAAAACAATATCTAAATAAAGTTCAATGCAAAATATATATTTAAATAAATTTAATTTTGTTAAAAATATTAATCATTATAAAAGTATTATTGTAAAATTTATATAAAAATTAAATTTATATAAAAATAAAATTGATTCAGTTTTAAAAAAATTAATATCAAATTAAAATAAAATAATAAATAAAGAGAATTAAGACTTTTTCACGTGGATAGAAACATGTGACACTGTGACACATGCACGAGAGTGTATAACATCCATTCACATCATCAACGGATTCATCTATACACGGGTTACAATCCTCCAATTCTCTTCACTTTCAATATTTTTTTTAAAGCTTTGATAGAAGTAGAATTCAGAAATTGTGGACTTGATAAGTTGCACACCCATCAACATGTTAGCACCACAAACCTTTCCAGACTGAAAAACCTCTATCTAGCAGAAAATGGACTTCAGACTCCGTTTGTGGATGCTTTTCAAAATATGACTTCCATTGCAGTGATTGAGCTTTCTCACAACAACCTGAATTCCACTCCCTTCTGGTTAGGAACATGTGCTAACCTTGGCAGTCTATTTCTTGATAGTAATGCTCTTTATGGCTCACTCCCATCTGCTTTAAACAATCTGACTTCCCTGGTTTCTCTCGACCTTTCACAAAACATGTTTAATTCTGTTCCGGGGTGGTTAGGTGAGTTAAAGGGCCTTCAATACCTCAATCTTTCAGGTAATGATGTAAATCATATCGAGGGATCTCTAGCATCTCTTCTGGGAAACTGTTGCCATCTTAAACAATTAGATATGTCAAGAAACAAACTTCAAAGTGATGCTCTTGGAAACCATACACATTTTGAATGCATTAGACACGATTTGATGTATTTGGATTTAAGTCACAACGAATATAATGGTCATTTGCCACCATGGTTGGGACAGCTTGAAAATCTAACTTCATTGATCATGACTGACAGTAAGTTGGTTGGAACACTTCCTTGTGCTATAATAACAAAACTTGTCAATCTGAAGAATTTGTTGCTTTCCAACAATAACTTCGCCGGTTCTCTTCCTGACAGTATCGGGGAACTTGTCAGTTTAAAAATTTTAATTCTTTCTTCCAATCATTTTGATGGGGTCATTCCGAGGAGTTTAGTGCAACTTGTAAGCCTAACAGATCTAGATCTTTCACGAAACTCTTTAAATGGCACCATTCCTCAGAATATTGGTCAACTTCAAAATTTGTCCACCCTCTATCTTTCTGAAAATAAGTTATACGGAAACATTCCAGTCTTAGTCAGCTTCTAAACCTTCAGAATTTAGACATATCCCTAAATCATTTGGAGAATTTGGTGTCTGACATAAGATGGCCCAGGCAACTTCTCTACTTGAATCTCACCGATAATCGTATCAGTGGGTCACTTCCCCCAAGGTATTTCTGATAGATTGCCAAATGTCGGTTACTTGCTTCTCGGAAACAACCTTATAAGTGGTCACATTCCAAATTCATTGTGCAAAATAGACTCCTTGTACAATCTTGACCTAAAAGGAAACATGTTAGTTGGTGAAATTCCTGATTGTTGGAGTGTTACTCAAAGACCCGGTGTCATAAATTTGGCATCCAACAAATTATCAGGTGTCATTCCTAGCTCTCTGGGTAATCTACCCACGTTGGCATGGTTACATTTGAACAATAACAGCCTTCATGGGGGGTTTCCATCATCTCTGAGAAATTTGAATCAACTTTTAATTTTGGATGTTGGAGAGAACCATTTGTCTGGGATTATCCCTTCGTGGATGGGGAATACCTTTTCCCTGATGCAGATTCTAAGGCTACGGCAAAACAGGTTGAATGGAACAATTCCTTTACAATTGTGCCAACTTTCTGCACTGCAAATTTTGGATCTTTCGAACAACAACTTGATGGGTCCAATCCCTCATTGCATAGGAAATCTCACAGGTATGGTCTCAAAAAAGAATATTTCTGTGAACCAACCTACTAGATCTGTTGAATGGTATGAACAAGATGTTAGAGTGGTAATGAAAGGAAGAGAACTTGAGTATACCAGAAATCTAAAACTTGTGGTAAACTTGGACTTGTCAAATAACAATTTGATTGGAACTATTCCAGAAGAAATAACATCACTTGGTGCATTGCTTGGCCTAAATCTGTCATACAATCGTTTGTCAGGACAAATCCCCAAAAGGATAGGGGACATGAAATCACTAGAATCTCTTGACCTCTCTCATGACCAACTTTCTGGTGCAATTTCAGAAAGCATAACTAGTTTAAGTTTTTTAAGCCATTTAAATTTGTCCTACAACAACCTTTCAGGACCAATTCCCAAAGGAACTCAATTATCAACCTTTGATGATTCTTTTATTTATGCTGGCAACACATTTCTGTGTGGACCTCCACTGCCACATAAGTGTTCAGATGATAATTTGCAAAGTGGCAATGACGATGAAGAAAAAGATGACAAAGAGGATAAGGTGGAGAAATTATTGTTTTACTTTGTCATTGCACTTGGTTATTTTATTGGATTTTGGGCTGTGATTGGAAGCTTGTTGTTGCAGAGAAGTTGGAGGCTTGCTTACTTTCAATATATTGATGAGTCTACGTGCAGGATAAAAGCTTCATTGACAATACATTTAGCAAATTTTAAGGCAAGATTGACAGGAATCTTGATGCTGAGTGACAAGTTGTGGTAGTGTTTATGCATTCTGTCTCTCTTTTATGCTCTTGGAGGATTTCATGTTTATTTTTCTTGATAAGTGATTACTTCGACTTTGTAACCAATAGTAAAAGCAGCTTGTAGAATTTCTTGTTTAACTAATAATTGCTAAAGTGTTGCGTTTATATCATTTTCCAATTCCCAAATAATATGAGTGATACATCCTCCCCTACACTCGTGACTTGAGAAATAGCATATGTAATTATTAGGTTAAAATACTTTTTCTTTTGTTAAATTTTAGTCAAGTTTTGTCAAATAAATTTTAATTTTATTTTTGTGTTCAAATAAATTCTAATTTTTTGTTAATTTTGTTCAATTTAGTCATTTTTTCTAACATCGTTTAAATTATTAACCGCTATGAACAATAACTTCGTGGTTTTTTTTTAATTTTTTTTAATTGTATAGGTGTTAAATGAGTGTCATGTATCAAAGTTAATGTTTTATATTTAATTTGATTCTTATATTTATAATTTTTGTTCAATTTAATTTTAACTTTTTTTAAAATTGACCAATTTGGTCACTGTTTCAATTATGAGATACTTTAAATTAGTAGATAATTTCTATTAATTTGGGATGTTGCCTGATTTTATAATTTCTATACTATCTTAAAATAATTAAAATTTATTCTTCATAATTTTAATTAATTCTTTTAAATAAACTTTTTTATTATCTACTTCATTTTGAAAATCCATTCATAATTTTTTTTCTACCAATTATAATAAAAATAACAAAGTTTTAAATTTTTTTCCAAATTTAAAATTTAAATTTATTCCACCTAACAGAATCTTTTAATTTCTTTCCTCTTTCAAGTCAATTAATTTTTTTTATATAATTTCAATTATTTTCTTAAATTAAATTTTTCATTAGATATAAACAAAACTTTTTTTTTTCGTCGTCCTTCTCGCCTTGCACATGATTTCACAGATTCCATTTCCAGAAATCGGTCTTCTGAAAAAAACAAATTGCGACGAGAAAAAGCAACCAAAAATGCAACAATGAGGTTGGAATTTACCTCCAAATGCAGATACAGTACACAGAGACGGACAAAAATATATCAAATCCCCTTCACAGTTTGGCTTTCCAGGTAGGTTACTTTACCAGAATTAAAAAAAAAAAAAGTTTGAAAATTTAGTGTCTAAGAACTCCGATTTTGACTGGGTGATATAGTGTTCAGACTATCCAATAAGTAATATTTACTTTATATTAAATTAGCATTATCACTGGGTTTTTTTACAAAAAACATCACTTCTACCAAAGAAAGGTCATAATTTTATTCAAGTAGTTTATGTACATGACGATTTGACTGACCATGCTCAAGCTATAACATTTGTACATTTAGATGTTACTACGGTACTATCAAGAGGATTAGCCATCAAAGATATCTATCTAGTAGTAGATCCTTTAGATTCAATCTCAACTATGCTCCAACCTCGAATCGTTGGTGAAGAATATTATGAGACTGTGCAACGAGTTAAACAAACTTTACGAGCAACCATTAAAGAGCAATAATAATAAATCATCACAATCACAAAAGGTATCAAGATTTTTAATGTGAAAACTCTCAAATCAAGAGTAAAAATCATAAGTCGTCCAGAATAAAGAAATAATTCTACTATAATCAATAGTACAAATGAGTATCAATCAATGATACAAATTAGTGTCGACATCCAACCAAATAACAAAACAGCACAGCTTTCAAATGGAGAAGAAAACTCTATAAAATCACTGTTGCAGTGTGAAATTAATTTCTTCCAACTCAAATCTCGTATTGACAATCCGACCGGTCAGAATAAAGAACAATGTGTTCCAAACTTGTAAAATTTTTAGCCTGATCCAACGGTGAACGAATTCGCGGTGTCGATTTTACGGTGGCAGCTCTGTGAAAAACGTGAATAAATTTTTCTCTCTACCTCTCCCTCTATGTTTTAGGGTTTTTAGTGTGTTCTGACTCTATTGTTCTGTCTCTCTCTTTATTTTGCAGCCCCCTTTCCACTAGGTTAAGTGAGACATGAACTTTTCAAATTTTGGACATTTTCTCCACATAGGAAGGGAGTGCAATACCCAACGGTATGTTGGGAGAAGTAATCTCACTTTACAGGGATTTTCAAAGATGCATTTGTCCTTTAAAAGAAGTAATCTCACTTTACAGGGATTTTCTGATGCAGATTTGGGAGGTGATTTGGATGGTAGAAATAGCACAACAAGTTATATTTTTATGTTGGGTGGCATGGCTATCAGTTGGAAGTCCAAACTTCAAGGAAGAGTCTCCCTTTCAACCACTGAAGCTGAATATATAGTTATCTCAGAAACAGCAAAAGAGATGATATGGTTGAAGAATCTTCTAAAAGAATTAGGAAAAGGGCAAGATGAACCTTCATTGTTCAGTGACAGTCAAAGTGCCATTTGTCTTGCTAAAAATCCAATTCTTCACTCCAGATGCAAACACATTGAATTGAAGTATCATTTTATCAGAAACTTGATAAATGATGGAGATTTGATTTTGTTGAAGATTCCAGGTGCAGAGAATCCAGCTGATATGTTAACCAAGACTGTCACAACAACTAAGTTGAGGCTTTGCATTGCCTCAACTGGCCTTCGAGAAGATTGATGATGAAGGCACTACACTAGGTGGTAATGTAAATCAAACCCCAAGTGGGAGAATTGTTAGAATTATGGTGCTTGATTTAGTCCCACATCGCTTAGAATAGTGAGTTGTGGTTCTCTATTTTACTATATAAGAGACTCTATGTAAAGCTTTAAGATACACCAAAAATACAAATACTTCCTAGTGTAGTCGTGGACGTAGGCATACACATTGTAGCCGAACCACGTTAAATTCTCTGTGTCTATTTTTCTCTCCTTTATTCTTTCCTTTATTGCCTTGTTCCTAACAATTGGTATCAGAGCCGATGGTTAAAATCGGTTCAGACGAGTGCATGTCCCTGTATCGAAAGTCTTCCTGGCAAAGAGTTCCAGGTAAGCGTGTCCCGTTAAGATGAACGGCGGTACGAGAAGGGGTACTCGTGGTTGGGAATGCTTCCGCTGGAGGGGGAGTGTACCAATGTGGTTGAAGGGACTCACCCTTGAGGGGGAGATTGTTAGGAATCCAAGTGTGAGTCTAAGTCCCACATTGACCAGAAATGAGAAAGTAGAGCACTATATAAGAATAAAGACCCATAAACCCATTGCCTTAAGGTTTTGGGTTGAGAGTGGTGTCAGTGTCTTATGTGGTTAGGCTCAGATCTCATTGGTGTTGTTCTCCCCGGTGAAACCCCCTCTATAAAACCTGACAAGCTAATGACTCCTAATTAACAACTTAAACCTACCCAAAACAATGCAATTGACTAAGAAAAACTCATGAGATTAGGAACTTATCAAAATACTTAACAAGTATATTGCATAGTTGTTTGTCATCGAAGGATTTGGAATTTATCCAAAAAAAATTATATGACCAAAGAAAGGTCAACTAAGTGTTGAAAGAACTGCACCCAGATACCATGAAAACCTAAAACAGAAATACATCACGCGTAACATAATTAAACAACACAAACTTAAAGCAAAGACAAGAAAACAAAAGATCAAAAATAAATACAAACTAGACAAAATCCTAAGGTAGAAAAGAGTAAGAGGCCTTTGGAACCCTTTACTTCTTCCAAGCTACACGTTTAAACCAATTATTACAAACGACCAAGGAATGGAATTGCAGAAGTGCATTTTCCCACTCCAAAGCAAATTGAAACAAAACAACAAGAAAAGAAAATTATAACACAAATTTTTGTGACATAAAAACAAAACAACAAAAAAATAAAATGAAATTGGGCTTGGGCTAGATTTCCCTTTGCTATGTTGGTGTATCTCTCGGTCTAGCTCACATATTGATTTCACTCAAGTGTTTATTCCACTTTTAAGTCCCAGCTCACTCCTAGAAATCCTCCCAGTATAGTTCCATCTTCAAGAGAGGTAATTACCTACAAAGGTGTCCAAAATAGTGAGTGTCCAAAGCAAATTGAAACTAGAGAAAACGAGTAGTCTTCCACTTGAGAGTAAAAATAAGAAAATCTCAAATTAGAAAAATGGACACATCAATTGATGGATATTGTAGACAAACTCAAAGAATAGCCAATAAAGACAAGCAAGAAAAATAAGGTATAACAAAGAAGCAAGCACTAAAAAAGAACCTAAATAAAGAGCTAGATTAACATTAACAAAACTAAAATCAAACAAAGACTCAAAAACAAGTTGAATCATACATGACAAAAAAATGGTTGTAGCTGGAATGAAAATAAAAGATACAAAACTCAATGATTTTCACACACAAGCACAATTAGCAAGTGAATAAGCCATCAAGAGTGTTTGATGAAGTTGTGAAGTTCACTATCATTTTCTTTTACTCGTAAGTGAATAACATGCAATCAAAATTTTCTTTTCCATATTTCTTTTTCTATTGCTCTTTGATGACAAGGCCATAAATTTGATATTTTGAATTATCTTGCTACAATTCACAACTCAAAGAATTTCAATTTCACTTCAAATTAGCTAGCAAAGTGGCATGGGCATGAGCAAAACAAATGATTCAACTAACAAAAAATTGAAAGAGACTCAATGAAAGAAAGGATGACTCTCAGCCAATAATAGAATGAAGCAACCATATGCATCAAATTTCACACTAATCTGTATAATTAGTAAAGCAGAGCCTCAAACATCATAATGTCACACCATAGTTTAGACAAAATGACATAGCATGGACTCAAAAAAGAAACTAAAACAAAAGGTTGCAGTTTGAAACAAATAGTGTAATTGATTCAATGCCATAAACTAAATCAATGAGCAAGATACTGAGTTTAAATCAAATGCAAAAGGTGGCCTAAAAATAATGCTTCATTATGAATCAAATGTTCACTCCACAATTCAATCAAGCAACAATGATAAGTAGGATATTGCAACTGATTCAACATGCTTCAGTTTAGGGCCGACAATAGAGAAACAATACTGGAAAAACTGATTTAAAGTAACATATCTTGAACAAGGCGGATTAAAATTTCAAGCAAGGCTAAACACACATGTCCAAAGAATAATAGAATTGCTACATAAGAAATCAATGGATGCACTACAACTGATATGAATATAGTCGCATAGCTAGACTTAGCCAAGACAGTCAAATCATGAAGCATGAATCAAATACTGAAATTCAATTTTTCAGAACAAGATTGAAGGCATATTTAACACATGAATGAAGATCACTGCCTATGCATTGACTTAAGCAAAATGAATTCCTTCTTGAATAATCTGAATATAGTCAGATTTATCATGAGTTCAATGGAACACACTCAGTTCGGTCAACATAATCTTTGGCTAGAAAATTGATTTCAATATCAGTAATTAATAACAACTTAGAGAATCATGAAACTAAGCACGATTAAAAAAAAATTGGCAGCAGATAATACACAAAAACATGATTTTTAGATTATTTGTTCATGATCTAAGAAAAAATCCAAAAACTCAACATACATAGGAAGCTAGACATTTGAAACCAAACATTGACTGAATAGATGCGAAACACAACACAAATTAGCCACACTTCTATGGAATCAATCAACATAGAAAATGAATACCACAAAACTAATGACAAAACACGAGATTATAAAACTTCAAAGCTAGGTGAAAAAATGAAATTAAACCTAATCGACATGCATTGGTGTAGGAAAACAAAGACTTAAAGACATTTCAACATGAGTATTGATTCAAGAATATGCAGAAGAAAGATTTTCAAATCAATTTCAATGAGAAACAACTATAACACAGATTTTCGAAGAGAAACACAAGAAGAAAGTCAAACAAATCAGAACAAGACAAAATCAAACAAAAATGAAAGAAGAAATTGAGATAAGATGAGTGACATTTATCTCTCGATGGTCCAAGCTTGAATGGCTTTGAATACCACTTGATGAGGTCAATTATGCGTAGATTCATCATAATCATGTTCCCTTCGGTGGGAGAACCCTTGCGCAACCTCCAAACTTCAATCCAACTGAGAAAATCGAAGAAACACAACGGAAGACTCACAATCTCTCAATGAGAGATCGATTCTCTCTCATTCCAATGGGGAACCTCTCGGATTCTCATTGAATCAAAAACCTAGGAAGTAAAAACCTCAACTAGAAGGTGAGCTCTGAAGATGGGGAAAATCCTCTCAATATCATCAAAGTTAAATATCACAGAACGATGGCCTGCCTTTTATAGGGGAAGTAAGGCAGCCAATGCTCTAAACCCTAACGGAAAGGGAAAAAGAATGTTGTTGTCTAACAACAAGGCCTAACGACGAGAAGGGTGAGGTAAGAAGATTTAGACCCTAACGGAGAAGGATGACTTCTCTCGTGATGAACCCTAGTTGTGCTATCTCTTAAGAATGAGCATTGGAAGCTGATCTGCTAGCTCAACAAGCGAAAGAGACACTGGAGCGCGAATTGGGCTGTTGGAAGATGCTAAGATCTCAACCCAATAGTTAAAACATCCTGCTTGGTCCCGACGTGTTGAATGTTGAATCATGATGCTAAAAGATAAAGGAATAGGCTGCATAATACACTAAATAATATGCAGGCCCAAACACATGTATGTTGGACACGTTGGTAGTGGTAGGTAGAACTGAAGTGTCGGCCCAATCGTGGATGAAGAAATGAGGGTGGATTAGTTAGGCTGGTGGAATGATACTTGGCCCAAACAATTACAAGGAAAAGTAATAAAGATAACACTCAAGACGTGGGCCAAATACAAGCCCAAGAAAATACTAATTACATCATAAAAACACTATTCCTATAATATTTATTAAGCTATTTAGAAACAAACAAATAAAGGTTGTCCTAAACCATGGCCTAGGATGCGGACCCCTAGGACGGGATTCATCATCCATTATATTGCATTCTTGGTTTCATAAAATCAATGCAAGAAGATCAACTAGAGCCGCATATATTAAGATCTTGATTGAAGCTATTGAAAACTCCTCCCACAATGAAAGCAATTGTGCTACTCTCATCATAAGCATTTGTGATTCCTATGCTAATTTCCATTTGAAATTATTACCTAAAAGAATAATAATTCAAACAATTAATGCTTTGGGAGATAAAGATGAAGGACTGTTATCATGACCCACAAGATTTGAGTGAAACTACCAATCCACCTCAATTTTCAAAAACAACTAACGATATAGAAAGTTATAGAAAGATGAATAGATTGTTGCTAAATACAGATGACCTAAGCAATTTTATGAGCACACTAAGCTCAAGCACTACCTCTATTTTAAACTTAAAAATTTCCTATTTATACCATCTCCAAGGCCTTTTAAATCACATGGGTGTATAACAGACTTAGATAGTTGTGTGTATTTAAGTATTTGCAATTTGTGCAAAATAAAAATTGTACAAAAAATATTTACAATTTTTTACTACAAAAATTGTACAAAATGAACTTAATGTTATGACCAAAGTTAGACATTGAGTAAAGTGTGTCAACACCCAATTTCATTCGGGTAAATAAATTTATTTTAAATTATATATATATATATATATATATAAAGTTTGAAACAAAATTTTCTTCCAGGATTTTCAAACTTTAATTTTAGAAAAAGAAAAGAAAAAAATAGAGATGAAAAAAAAGAAGGAAGAGCCTAATTTATTATCACACTCCTTTTCATGAGCCCAACAACTCAAATATTTTATACCCTTTGTTCCTGATAGAGAAATTAGTGATATGATTCTAATCATTAGAAGCAATATCTCTTCAAATGATAAGAATCAATATTACTAATTATGATTGATTTTGTGCTCTGATTTGTTAATGGTTAGAATCAATATTATTGCTCTTGATTGATATTGTGCTATGATTTTTTCCGATTTGATTCTCATAATGTGTTGCTATCATGACCAATTCCTTCCTTATATTGTTCATTATAATTAAGGCTGAGATTGCATTGATATTTCAAAGTGTGAGTATAAATACGCACTCTGTCATATGAGGACCGAAATTTTTTTTTTTTATATACTTCTCTAATTCTTTCTCGTCACCACTTCCACATACACACCTTATTTTTATCTCTCTCTAAACAAAAAATATATATTGAAAGAAAAGAAAAAAACATTCTCTACACTATCTCTTTCA
>Ga0214545_1009155_pt1 | contig 15253 bp, 11 predicted proteins | sample CNSS4metaG_FD_160064 | JGI IMG/M metagenome (GOLD analysis project Ga0214545, IMG submission 160064) | Root nodule microbial communities from cowpea collected in UCLA plant growth center, Los Angeles, California, USA - CNSS4 | ecosystem: Host-associated > Plants > Roots > Nodule | place: USA... | reverse complement strand
AAAAAAAAAAAAATAAAAATAAATAAAAAAATAAAAAATATAAAAATATATATATATATATATATATATATATATATATATATATATATATATATATATATATATATATATTCAAACCATTCAAAAATACATGAAAGTTCAGTGGCTACATCTAACCCCAAAACAAATGGGTTTAGCTCTCCATTATCATGGAGAGCTCAAGCTTAGAAAATGGAAATGGAAGAGGGAGGAGACACAAAGAGGAAGATGGAGTTGTTCCTACAAGCCCTAGCAGACCTCCAAGCGCTCCAAGACGTGTTGTTCGAGCTCCAAAATGTCCAAGATGAGTTTCCCCCTTGCGAAAACAGAAGAAAAAGGGCCACTTGACACATTAACGAAAACTGGCGCCTGGCGGAAGCCTCTCACTGCCCGGCGCTAGCCATCAAACAGGGGCCAAAAATTTCATCTACCGCCCTACGGCATCCAGGTACCGCCTGGCGGTGAGCGGTAATGGCGCCTGGCTGGCGCTTGGCTGGCGCCTGGCGCTGGCAGCTTCTTGCGCCTGGCTCTGGCTCTGTCGGGCGCTTCCTGTTAACATTTTTGCTCTTCTCCTTGCTATTTCGGGTCACTCATTTGTCTGGACTTTTGGAGCAAGGCTTCCAATCTACAAAAAGGACACAAAAATAGGGATTAGTGGTATATTTAGATCAATGTAACCCAAAATGTATTTATTTACAAAAGTAGGGTAAAATTGAGGATTAAGTAGGTTAAAAGCTTTGGAAGAGATGATTTTGCTAATGAAATATAACTTGGATAATGATAAAAATTAACATTATCACCAATCCTTCATACCCCAAGGCTTTTCAACCTCCAATTCACAAAACAAGGTTAGCCATGGACTCAGGATTTATGATGCTCACACGAACACATGTGATCCACCAGCTACGTACCTCCCGCACGCAACATACAACATACGAACCTACCTCGCTTAAATAAGAACCTCTCGCCTTGCACCCTTTCATATTCAGGCCATAATTATATTAGCAAAATTAAAGAAGTCAATTTTGTTCTCAATAAGGTTTGAACACACAACAATGTAATCACAAAGTCAACGCATTACCAATTCAACCAATACATGTTTCGTGATAATTCATATAATTTTATGATTACATTATCACGCACATTATTGAAAACAATAATAAATCAAATAACACACAATTGGCATACTTAGGACTTGAACCCAAGTCCTCTCACACAATTAAGTACTCTCAACCATTTAAGCTAGTACTTTTCCACGTCACAACAATTAACATTAAATGCCATAAAGGCTTCTACCAGCCGCATTTATTAAATTATTATTATTTAATTATTTAAATTTCTCGGGTTTTACAGGTGAGATCTCCTCGCTTAGGCGAGAGCTTCTTGTTTGGGCGAAAAACCACTAACGTAGGCGAGCACAACAGATCCCCACTTGCACTCACGCATGCAAAGCCAGAAAACGATACCAAAAAGACATGCAATAAACTCCCCAGCACTACAAATGCTAATCCAGTACATTTCAACACTCAATCTCAAGTAAAAATCAAGCAAATCATTTTAAAGTCTTTGAGTTCTAGCTTCCCTTACCTGTTATCCTGCTTTGACAACTTTATAAACTTCAACGTCTTAAAAACGTCAACGCCTATAACTCCATAAGATGCTCTATCTACACATAGAAACATCACAAGAACGATAAGGACATATTGTTATGATCACTGATTAACAGAGACTCATACTGATGATTAAAACGTTGCATGTAAGTTAAAGAGAGCTCACATGCAATAGAAACAGAAAAAGACTAAAAAGAGAGCGAAAACTCAACTTACGCGAACGAAGAAACTGATCAGTCCAATTTGAAGAGCTTGCTGAGAGATCAATCCTATGGTCTCGGTTCTTCAATTAGACGACTAGAGAGACAAAATCTCTAGAGAGAAATCAGATAACTCTATAAAAGTGGTTTCTAAAGAGATTGTGTGTTTTAAAAATAATGAAACTCATTTATAACAATTCTATTTATATTAAAACCTTTTAATATTAAAATAATCGAGTCTCACTATTTTTAAATCACTATCACTTTTAAAACATCATTTTCTAGAGTCTTACAAATAATATATAATAGTAATAATGATAATAATTATACTGATCTTAGTATCATTAATAATAATAATAATAAATAAATAATAATATATAATAATAATAATAATAATAATAATTATACTTATCTTAGTATAACTAATAAATAATAATAATAATAATAATAATAATAATAATAATAATAATTCTACTTATATATAAATAATATAATAATGTTACTTATAATAATATAAATAACAACAATAATTCATATAAAAATAATTTATAATGGTAATAATATTAAAAATAATTATACTAATAATTTTCTTACAATAACTAATAATACTTGTAATAATAATAAATAATTTATAATAATAGCTATAATAATATTAATTCTACTTACATAAAAATAATATAATAATATTACTTATCAAAATATAAATAATAACCATAATACATAAAAAAAATAATATTACTAATACTTATAAACAACAATATATAATAGTAATATATATTAGGAATAATGCTAAAATAACAGCTACAATAATAATTTTATTATGTTATGAAGTAATGGTGGTCCATTAATTTGATATAGTTACTTATATGGTTGATATGATTGACACTGATATGAGATATGATTCATTACTCTTTATTTAAATATTTTGTATTAACTATTTGATTTTGTATCTTTATGGGTTACATATTGTATCTATAAATAAGACTCTTCCTATCACTAATAAGACACACAGAAAAGTTGTTTCCCATTATCTCATTCTCTATTCTTCTATTCTTTTATTTGTTATTAGCTTTACTTTATAACATGTTATCAACACGATGCTCCAACCAACTAAATGCTAGGCTAATGGAAGTATTTTTCTCTCTAAGGACAATGCTTTGCGTGTCTTAATTCAAGCTCTTTCTAATCCTTTTTTCATTTACAATTTTATCTTGTATTATTATTTTGTCATAAGAATGATTTGACTTTATCAATCTTCGTCTCAAATTATTATTATTATTTTTATTATTATGATGCTTATTATTACTAGTATTTTATGTTCTAATTCTAAACATGTCAAATCTTGCAAATTTTGAATTTGTGACCCTTGATATTACAAGAAAAAATAATTTATATTGGATTTTAAATGTTGAAATACATTTAGATACAATGGGTCTCAGTGATACTATTAAAGAAAAAAAATAAAGCATATGAACAAATAATTTGCTCCTGCGACAACAATATTGTGAAAAGAGATTTCACAAATATTATGAATTTATTTCATGTCTTTGTATGGTTGAACAAAACAATGAAGCTTTTAATGAAAAATCATGAGACCTACCCAACTGGTTATTCTCCATTCCAGAAGTGAATGCAGCAATAAATATTATGAATTTTTTTCATGTCTTTGTATGGCTGAACAAAACAATGAAACTTTTGATGAAAAATCACAAGATCCGACCAACTTGTTCTGCTCCATTACCAGAAGTGAATGCAACAATATATCTAATTTATATATTCATGGTCATAGTCGTGACCTTGGTTGTGGTTGTGGTCATGATAGGGATCATGATTGTGGACATGGTCATAAAGAAAATTTTAAAAAGACATTTTATCATCAGAATTGGAACAGTAGTGTGAAAAAGGGGAAAATAATGGCAAATAAGATGAAAGTATATGTTATCATTACAATGGTAAAAGTCATTTGAGTTGTACTTTTCGTACACCAACGCATCTTAAAACTAATGAAAAGAACATAGAAACACATTTTGCTTATGAAGATGGTGATTCTGATTATGGTCACATGGATGTTACTCATCTTGATATTATTATTTTCTTTGCTAAACCAAATGGAAGTATTGATCACCTCATTGGTTACGAGAGTGTTAAAAAAATATTTTCTCATACTGATATTTATGTTTATATGAAGAATGAATGTTGACACTAGCACCAACGATGAAGATATGTGTCTTATTGATAGTGCAACAACTTATACAATTATCAAGAGTAATAATTTTTTCTCTTGTTTGGTAATGTGAGACATCAGTGATAGTATTATTTATAGTACTAGAAATATATTTGAAGGCTCCGAGAGTTATTATACTTCTACCAAGAAGTTGAATAGAAACTTTAAGTTTCAAGCATATTTCTCTAAGATATCATATTGAGAAAAACAATGAAAAAGATATGAAATATCTTTATATCTCTATGATTGAGTTGAAAAAAAAATGTGTATTGGAGAAATTATCAACCTTCTCTTATGGTTTGTACTACACATATATTAGTACAATTGAAATGCATGTCATGGTAAACCAGAAGTTTATGAATAAAAATGAATGCCTTGTTTGGCATGATCAATTGGATGATTTGTACTACGCATATATTAGTACAATTAAAATGCATGTCATGGTAAGCCAGAAGCTTACAAATCAAAATGAATTCCTTGTTTGGCATGATCAATTGGGTCATCCTGGATCTATTATGATGCGAAAAAAAAAGGTTGAAAAACTCATGTGGACACCACTTAAGAGTTAAAAAAAAAACTTCTTCAAACCAATGAGTTCCCATGTACTACACGTTCATAAAGCAAAGTTTTGTTTGAGATAGAAATTGTGTATTTAAATAAATGTGTTTTTATACATGAAGAGGCTTATATATTAAGGTGCTTAAATGTTCTAAATGGGCAGGTCACGTCCATTGTGCACTCCAATTGTTAGGAGGTCTTTAGATGTTGATAAAGACTCTTCTTAGACCTCAAGAAAATGATAAAGATCTTCTTGATCTAGAAGTACCATACTTAGTGTCATAAAAATACTAATGTATCTTGCTAATTATACTCAATTTGATATTGCATTTGTTGTAAATTTATTAAGCAAGATATAATTCTTCAACTACAAGAAGAAAATGCATTGGAGTAAAACATATATTTCGTTACCTTAAGGGTACTACGAATATGAACTTATTTTATCAAAATGATTCAGAATCAAACTTAATGGATTATGCATATGCATGTTATTTTACAGATCCTCACAATGTCACAATGGTTGATCATAGACAAGATATTTGTTCACATGTGGTAGCACAATGATTTCATGATGGTCTAAGCAAAAAACTATAGCAGCAACATCGTCTAGTCAAACAAAATTTTCATTATTACAGAGGTAAGTTGTGAATATGTTTGGTTAAGGTCTATAATTCAATATGTGCAAGAAACTTGTGGCTATCCCCGTCAAAGATGGAATCAACAACCATATATGAAGATAATATTGTATTGTTCAATTGAAAGGATGATATAGATATCCAAAAGATTCATTCATGTGAAAATCTGGCAGGTCTATTTCTAAAGTCTTTGCCAAGAAGAACTTTTGAGCAAATGATTCACAACTTTGGACTCCCTCATCTTAATGATGTAAGTTTACATGAGGGGAGAAAATAGAATATGTAATAAAATATTGTATTAAAGAATACATAATATTGTATTGTTTTTCCTTCATTAGGTTTTTATCCCAAAGGGGTTTTCCTAATAAGATTTTAACAAGAGACATTCTCTTATCAATGAACATAAAAAGGGGGGATGTTATGAATTAATGGTCGTCCATTGATTTGATATAGTTACTCATATGATTAATATGATTGATACTAATATGATTCATTACTCTTTATGTAAATATTTTGTATTAACTATTTGATTTGTATCCTTTATGGGTTACATGTTGTATCTATAAATAAGACTTTTTTTTATCACTAATTAAACACACAGAAAAGTTACTGCTTATTATCTCATTCTATATTCTTTTATTCTTCTCTTTATTATTAGTTTTACTTTATAAGATATTATTATTACTACTAATAATAATATTTATAATAATAATAATAATAACAATAATGTATTGTAAGGCCGATCAACATCCCTAATCGGACAACGCAAGGATAAGCAGCCAAAGGCCTCCCACTACAGGCGGACAATCCAACGGTTGGGATTTGAAGTCGTGACTCATTGATGTGGCAATTTATCTGGAGTGATTAAAAAAGCGCGTCGATCGGACGACCCAAGGATAAGCGGTCAAAGGTCGCCCGTAATGGCCGGTCGGCCTAACACCACATTTGCTTTGTCAACAACTAATTGAAAATCCCATTGAGATCCTTCTTAATGTGAGTGTCGGCAACACCGACCTTGATTTGCATTCTCATCTGACTATTGGGGTTCAAAGACATGGTCAATCAGAGCACGCATGATCGGCGTCAGTCAAGTAGAGTCAAAAGATAAAATTTGTAGTTAAAATAAAATAGGTCAGTAATCAAGTTTAAAAAGCTATTGGGCCTCAATTAGAGAAACCTTAATCATGGGCCCATATAAAAAACTATAAATAGGACCTCAAGATAAGTTGGTAAAGACTTTTACTTTGCATTTATTACAACATTAATTACTAATCTCAAACGAACTTGAATTGACTTAAGCATCAGAGCCTAATTGACAAGTATCCTAATCATCCGGCCAACCAAACTGGAGAAAGAAAGGACTGAAGAGGAGAAGAGGAAAAGGAGGAGTCAAATGAGTGTTTTAGATAGACGCTCAGTCCCTGTATCCAAAACAAATAATATATATAATAATAATTCTACTAATAGTATAAATAATAATAAAATTATTACTTATAATAATATAAATAATAATAATAATACTTACTATGATAATAATAATATCGCAATTAATAATACATACAATAAATTAGAAGTAACAATATTAATTATAGTTAATATAATAAAAATCATAAATCATAAACAAATTAGCAGCGGGTTCGAACCTCGTTCGTCAATGACACCTGTTATTTGGACATATGTTAGTAAACAATAATGAGAATATTTAAAGAAAAAAAAATCAAATGACAGAAAACCAAAAAAATAGATAGCTGTCACCAAAATAAGAAAAAAAAAATTTAGAAATTTTCATTGTATTTTTTTTTATATGTATAGTAAATTGAAAAAGTAAATAAAATACAAAATCTACCTCGGAATTCAGTTTTATGAGAACTAAATTTCGGCTAGTACACTCAATCAAAGGTCAGAATTTAGCTTTCTAAAATCTGAATTCTCAACGACAACCAAAATCATGTTATATGTGTAAGTATTTAGTATATTTAGAAAATCTTAGTAAAGGATCTTTAGAAGATAATTCTCATGTTAGAATTAAGGAATTAACAGCTGGTATAATTTGGAATACAATTGTCTCGCTTAAGGCACCACCTATAAATTTAAAGTTGCTTTAAAAGATATTGATTCATTTTGTGATACTCATTACAAGTAACTCTTATCCCTATATAAGTTATGTATACATTAATTTAAAGGGCTGAATGTGTGTATCCAAAACACTAGTTTACTTGGGCAAAGTGAAGAAATGCTTAAGAAAGTAAAAACATGCAAGACTAGTGGCATTTTGTCACCACCTAATCACACAATTCTATATAATTGCACCCCTAAATCTCTAGAACATTGTCCAAGATTTCGTTCTTCGTAGACAAACACAAACAAGTAACGTAAAGTAGTAGTTATTATAGGATATTACTATTCAAATCTCAAGCATATTTGTTGTGGCACAACAAATTCACTATGGAATAAAATTGTAAAATTATGTGGATTTCTGTTTTTTTTTTTTAAATTGGTTCAAATAAAATCTAATCATAGTTAAAAGTTAATGTAATTAAAAATTTATATTATTATATTTGTTGTCATCCACAACATTATCAAATTCAAAATTAATGTAATTAAAATTCACCTTTATTTTGAAACCACCTATTCACTTTCTTGGTGAATGAGATTTCAATTCATTAAAAACTAAAGGTGTTTTCTACTGCATCTATTATGTTCTTGGTGAATGAATTTGAATTAAAATAAAACTCAATTAAAATACTTAAGTCACAAGCATCTATTCTCTTTACTTTTTTTTTATCAGTCCAGAACTCTTCTCTTTAAGTAACTTGCGTTGGTTATCAGCAAGTTTGTCTCTTTGCCCGAATCCAATTTAATGTAAAATTAAGAATATCAAAATAAGTTTTCTACTTTTATTTATTTATATATATATATATATATATATATATATATATATATATATATATATATATATATATATATATATATATATATTTTTTTTGTGAACCTTAACGCATAATTTCTATTTTAACTACCTTTGGCTATGACATTGTTTCATTCCTTTACTGTGCCCACATGATATGCAACAAGTGGTGAACACCGTCATCTTTCTCTTATTGGTGTTTAATTCAGTTTGAATTGGATTTACAATAATGAAATTTACTCAAATCAAATTCGTAGTAATGATAAAAGAACTAATATTATTTGAAGTAAATAGATTTATAAATCATATATAATTAGAAAATTTTACCACTTCCATCAACAACTTTATCTTTGGTTCAAGCAAATGTGAACCAATCTTCCTCTACCTAGGTTTCAATTCCTCATATGTTACTATGTCATCTTTGTTAGTATCTTTGTTAGTGTCCATGAATGAAAACTTACGTTTGATTATTTACACCTCTTCAACAATTTCAATCACATACTCAAGTTCTTTTTTTAATCTATTGATGATACAAAACTGTTTCAGTAAATTATTATGACATCAAATTCTTTGAGTTAACAATATTAAAATCAATCGCTACTTAAGTAATTATTCAGGATTTGAAGTTTTCTCAATATTTTTTTTTAGAAGACGTCTTAGATGATTGAAGGAATAAGACTAACTCCTAAACAATGTAGGATTATATATTATTCTTAGTTTCAACTCCTCAATAATGTAGGATTATATATTATGTGTACTGAAGCATAAATGTAATTAAAGATGGTAAATATTCAAAAGACTTTCCTTATAAGATATACTCAATGTAAAGTCTAATCTCCAAACCAATGTTGTAAGGATTCAAGTATTTAAAAAATTATTTTCAGTTTTGAGAAGGGTAAACATGCGTAAATGACAAGGTTAAGATTTGAAAAATTAAATTACACATATATTTCTTTCAAATTGTTGCAAATTATGATTTTATAGCACCAGAACATATTCCCACCATTTGTACTGGTTCCATCTATTATAATTTAGTTTCTATCAATTACAAATTAAGAAATATAATGACTAACCGAGGGTCTTGGGGTTGCCTTCTTATTTCACTCATGTTCTGAACTTCTGGTAGAGTTTGACAACATATGAAAAAGTAGTTCTTTATTTGTTATTGTTCTTCCATTTCAAGGATACATTTATTCATTTACATAATTTTTGGCTTCTAACAATATTACTTTCATGTATGTTCAAATTGCAATGAATCTCAATTTTGTAAATTTACGTGGACATCTATTTGCTTGATATAGCACAATATTGTATAATTTGTATGTATACAAATGTGTTTAAAGATTGAGAAAAAGTTGACTTCATAGGAGGATATATAATCTCTTATATGTTATCCAAATTGGTAGTATTGTAGATATACACTATTGGAAGGCATTAAGTACTAATAATAGTAATACAATCATAAAATGTTAAGAAAAGAGGACTCGAGAATCCTTCTTCAAACATAATAAATCTTTCGGACAATATAAATAATTACATGAGTTTTAGGTGGGTCTCTTATACTTTTGTTTAGAGGTGGCAAAATGGGTTAGCGCGACTCGTTTTAACCCTGTTTGTTCTTAGTTCACAAAAAGTGGGTTGGCTCGAACTGACCCACACTACTAAAAAATAGGCTAAAAAATGTAACCCATCATAGGATAGGATGGCAGGCTGGCCTGCCACATTTTTTTAATTTTTAATTTTTAATTTATTTGTATATATACTTAAAAATAAATATTTAAAGTATATTTAATCATATAAACATTTTCCAAGATTTGAATTAATTAATTAATATTTTTAATTGGATAAATTGAAATAATTATTACATTTACATTTTATATTACTCTAATATAACTAATAATTGAAACTTAATTTATAAGTGTTAATGATTTAAATTATAATAGTATTTCATATTTACATCTTTATAAAAAATTTAATATTTTTATTTAATTTTTAATTTGAAAAGAAAAATAGGCTAACGAGCCAAGGACGAGCTGACCCACCAATTTTGCAAGTTAGGCAAGCTGGGCCAAAACTGTTAACAGGTTGAAACTTGCAACCCGACCTGCTCCATTTTAAGGGATGACACCCTGCTAGTCACAACCCATTTTGCAACCCCTATTTTTGTTTCTTATTGTATGAGTTCTTTAAATATTAAAAGCTTTTTAGTTTTGGTGTTAAATCTTAGGAATTATTTTGTGATCCTTGAAATTTATGACATCTTGTTTAATTAAAAGCTATGATTTTTTTTTTTACTTAGAGTAGAACAATGATACCATGTTTGAATGTCAATATTGAATGTTATATCATTATTCATGAAGATTGTGATATTGTGAAAAGAGTTTTGAAGAATGAAGATTTGATGAAGCTTGAAGAATATGATGAAGCTTGGAAACTTATGTGTAAATCCGACTTAGGATATAAATCTTGTTAAAATGGTGTTTAACATGTTAAAGGGATTGTACATATATAGTTATGTGAATAACATGTTAAATCAGCTTAAATAACAATCAATCAGCTGATCTGACTTAAGTAGGTGAAATCAACTGATTGAGAATCACTTTCAATCAACTCATATGTAAGTTTACATACTATATAGCTTACTTTTTTTTTTCAGTGAAATGAGGAGAGAATTTCGTGAAAATGCTTTGAAATTGAAAATCTCATTCTCTCAAAGAAAGTCAATGCAATTATGTTCATGAATTCTTCTTTTAAGGTGTTGAAGTTGTGATTGCTCCTTGTTTGGTGAGTTGAATAAGGTTTTTGATTGGATAGGGAAAGCCAATCTTGAGGTTTGGTCTTTCTTGTGACTTCGTTATGTTTGTGTGGTGTGAGTTCAGGTCTACAAGAGAGATTCTTCCTATGTTGTGGTTGTTTCTTGTGTGAATCAAGAAACTTGTGTTGAGTGTATTTTTTTTTAAGTATTCGATTGTAAGAATATTTTAATATCTTGAAATAGTGAAATGGTCAAATTAAGGTTATTTTGACTAATTGGATGCAGCTCCATTAGAGTGAAACAATATAAAATTTGTGTGTTTATTTCATCCATTTTGTAGTTTACTGTTCTAGCTTGATTTCATCAAGAAAACTAATATGTTGTATCTTTCATAGCATATTTGGTGCAATTGTATAATCAATTAACAAATCTATATATTGGTTGAATTCAAGATAGTTCTTTAATATCAAATCAATTGTATCTGTCATATGATTGTTGTGTGGAAAAATATTAAGGTTTACTATTAGGATTTTAATATGTTGATTTTGTATTTCAGTCAGTTAAAATGTTTGGTCCAAGAATTATGCATGGTTAAGTTTCATGGTAATCAATCAAATTTAAGATGGTGCTATTGGGGAGGTCAGTCACTGGGAGGACAATGTTTGGCATTGAGACTTATTGTGGAGGATACCACAATTTGTATGGGAATCAACTATGGAGAAACAACTCCTCCTCGTTATTAACGGGCCACGATTACGAAAGGAGTATTTTGATACTTGAAAATGGAAAGAAGATGAGGATGGGATATACTTAGTAAAGACAGCTTATAAAACATTGCAGAAAAGTGCTGAAAAGTACATAACAATGAATTCAAAATGTTGTTGAGTACAAGAATAACTCCTAAGGCTCAAATACTAGAATGGAGAGTATTCTTGGATAAATTACCGACTAAGGATAACTTACTTATAATTTTTCTTATAATGGACTGAAGTTATAAAATAAATTACAGATTAATTAATTAGATTGATGTGTGATTTAATATGAGTGATTAGGGCATTTCTTCCACCACAACCTCACCTGCATAATCTAATCGTTAAAGTGGAAAGTCTCATTTATTTCTAGTAATTGAGCATCATTAGTTATAGCTTCCACATAGAAGCTTACATGAAATACATCAATCGTTCAAATTTAGGCAGTGATGATATGGCTTCTATGGCTGTGCCAAGAGCCCATGCTGTTTCCACAAGAGCATCTTCATATTCAATTTTATCAGCCAGTGTAAACTTTTGATTAGGATCTAGGCCTGGAAACAAATACATGCACAAGCAATGAAAAACAAACACATAATAATAACAATAACCAATTTGTATGAATTTGAACATGATCATATATAGTGGAAACCTACCAAATCCATCAACCAGCAACGCATACTGGTATGTAATGTCCATGCATACAAATGTAACTCTTTCTTTAGAAAGAAGTGGATAACTGGATATGGCATCTTCAAATGTTTTTCCACAAGCTTTCTTAACCAGGTTTTCAAGATCCACAGGGCGAACAATGGCATTGGGAGATTTTGGATCAACGATACCAACCTATACAATAAACAATCAAATTACTATCAGTGTAGCCTGAGAAAGAAATCCAGATCAGAAACTCACGCCAAAATAATGCTCTTACGTCTCTGTTCAGGTAATAGAACGATGAAGTAGCATAAATATGTGTTTGTCCACTTCCTTTTCCACCGTCCCAGACCCCACCAAATGAGCAATTGCGATGAGAACATGGCGCGTTCAGTTTCAGAGCCTCAAGGACAATCTCTCTGCATGCATCATAACTGGGCCCTGACTTTGGAGGGTACACTGCATACTCCACTCCTGAATATGTATATCTTCCTATAAACAACAACAAACTCACTTGTTATTGCCACGCAAATTCACCGGAATGGTGCTTTTTCCTCATCTCTCAACATATCATGAAGAAGTGAATGGCACAAAGCAATGGGTCTGTTTACCATCGTATCCAGCCAAAATGCAAGGGTTAGCAGAGCCATTAGTGAGCTTCAAAACCTGAGCACGAAATGCTTCTGTACCATAGCGCAAGTAACTGAAACACAAATGATGGTGTTTAAAACTAAATATTGTACCATTCTGAAAATGATGTGAAATCTAAACTTGTCTCATGTGAGTAGGGAGAATAAGAAATGAAACCTGTGAACATAGAGATCATAGTTTTTGCCCTTCGCATATAGCTTCTTTATGTATGGATCCTGTCCTTGAGGTAGTAATGGGGCATTTTTGGCTGTCTTCCTTGAGACAGCATATGCCATTTGAACTGATCCACCTCCAAGATCAACTACTCCCACTGTCCTTGAAAATCTTTTTCCCAGCCTCCCCAGTAGATAATTCACAGCCAATTACAACTCATAAAAGTTGCAAGTAAGTCACAAAAATTATAATGCACAACACAAATACACCACAGTGATATCAATATGATTTCCCTAAAATTGCGTCCAGACATCAGACTAATAAATTATTCACTAAAAACAATATATATATATAAATTTAAAATAATGTGATAAGTTTAATTAATTACAAAATTTATTTAAAATTTTGTGAATATTTTACTTAATTTTACAATGATGTTTTGATATTTATAAATAATTTTTATTTTTGATATATATTAAATCACAGTCCGTTATAATAAGAATAATTACTTAATGTATAATAATATATAAAGCGATTTTTTTATATTCACATTTTATAATATTAATTATATCTTTTATAATATAATTATTTATTAATTTTTTTTATTCATCAATAATTATTCTCTATATTTATTTTATTTTATTTTAATAAAATATAAATTTATTTTATATATTAACTTAATAACATTTTTAATATAATATCATTCATTATGTTAATCTTTTTAAAATTCAATATATTTACTATTTCAAACTAAAATAAAATGAAAGTTTTTTCAAAAATAATTAACCCAATATCAATTTACCATCCCAATAATTCTTTCAAATTAATCCATCATCCAAATAATTCATACACAATAAATTAAACAATTAGATACAAATTTTAAAATATCAAATATTTATATGACTCTCCCTTATTCGCGGTCTTTTAAAATTTTAAAATTTAAAAGAATATCTGATGACATATACGGAAAGAACCAACGGCAATAATATCATGTATGCTGTCACATCAATATATATATATATATATATATATATATATATATATTAATTATCTTTAAAATTTTACAATGGAGTTTAATGATTAGATAAAAAGTAAGACTGTATTTGTTCTCAGAGTAAAAATAAATTTAAGTAAAAAATTCTTGACCCAGAGGATCTCTCTTGATTCTTTATTCATTTCATGGTTGAAGTAGGGTGGTCGTTGTGCTTGATACGATTTGTTGAGATCTATGTCGGAAAGAAAAGAAACCTATTAAATTTATATTTTAGCCTTTCTTCTCTTTTTATTTACAGAAAGTTTCTTTAGCTATCGCTTAGACGTATTGCATTTATTTTAATATTATTTTGGCTTGAAAGAAAAAAAAAATTTAAACTACTTATCAAAATTTAATAATTAAAATATCATTAATTTAAGAAAAAACGAAAAGTAAAATCAAATGGACAAGGTTATGAAGAAAAAAGGGCTTTTTTGTAAATCTGGGTCCTTTTGACCGATAAATTGTAAATATGGGTCCTTTGAAATTTTTTTTGTAAATATGGATCATGTCGTCAAGGGGAGGACGACAAGAAGAAATCGTCCTCCAAAGGACCGATTTCTTTTTTTTTTTTGTTTTTTTTTATATTTAAAGCCGTTAGAGGGGAGACCGGCTTCTGCACTGAAGTCGTCAGGCAGAAGACCGGCTATTTCACACACCAGTGACTATTTCAGTAGCTTATTTCGTCAGGATCTAACTTATTTATTACCTTTCACATTGCGAACTTTTTATTCATTTCTCCAAGATTTTCTTATCATTTACCTCCTTATTACCCTTTCGTCTCTGTCACTGATATATCTTCTTATACTAAATTATTATTATAATTTTTCACTTCCAACCAGACAGATTTTTGTTATTGCCCCACCCTTCTCTTCTCTTCATCCTCAACCCTTCATCTTTAATGCCCCACCCTTTGACCTCTTCCCTTTCTACACCCATCAACGGTGCCAGACCAACCTTCCCTAGACCCAACCCCACACACCTCATGCCCCCTTTTCATGCCTCATCATTAAAATAAAATGCAAGGTTTAAAAAAAAAAACAGAAACCGGTCTTCTGCCTGACGACTTCAGTGCAGAAGCCGGTCTCCCCTCTAACGGCTTTAA
>Ga0214545_1009151_pt1 | contig 15258 bp, 8 predicted proteins | sample CNSS4metaG_FD_160064 | JGI IMG/M metagenome (GOLD analysis project Ga0214545, IMG submission 160064) | Root nodule microbial communities from cowpea collected in UCLA plant growth center, Los Angeles, California, USA - CNSS4 | ecosystem: Host-associated > Plants > Roots > Nodule | place: USA... | reverse complement strand
AAAAATTTTTTATTTGTGTGTGTGTATATATATATATATATATATATATATATATATATATATATATATATATATATATATATATATATTGTAGATCTATAATCTCATTATGGAAATCATCCCCACACTGTGCCATCCTGCTACTGCAGTTTTTTGTCAGTTGCTGTTTCTCAAATTTAGAAGGGAAGAATTTCTTTATTTCTCACATATAATTATTAGGTTAGCTGACCTATATTTATACATGTGTTCTGAGATAAAAATTGAATTAAAAAATAAAACAGTAAACAATTCTAGGGAGAATAAATCCCTATAGTTGTGGGATTTTATTCTTGTTACAATCTCCTAATATTAAATTCAGAATCAAATCTAACCAAACAAACTGAATAAAAGGTAAATATAAATTTCCCTCAATAAAGCTTAAATTCACGGCATACTTCTTGACACTCCCCTCAAGTTTTGTGAATAAATATTTTTCATTCCCAGCTTGGATACAATTCCTTCAAATGTGATACTATTTAGACTTTTAGTAAGACTATCTGCAAGTTGATCTTGTGTAGACACAAAAGGAGTACAAATCAACCCACTGCCTAGTTTCTCCTTAATGAAATGCCTATCCACTTCAACTTGTTCAGTCCTATCATGTTGCATTGGATTATGAACTATACTAATGGCAGGTTTATTGTCGCAATATAGTTTCATAGGTTTTTCCCATCTTCAAATCATTTAATATAATCTTTAGCAAAGAAGTTCACATATTCCTTGAGCCATGGCTCTAAATTCTGCTTCGACACTTGATCTAGCCACTACATTCTGTTTTTTGCTTTTCTTGGTCACCAAATTTCCACCAAGAAATGTGCAGTATCCGGTGGTTGATCTCCTGTCCACAATTGACCCAACATAGTCTGCATCCGTATATGATTTGATACTTAGGCTCTTGTTTCTCTTGAACAGTATCCCTCTCGTCGGAGTACCTTTTATGTACTGAACAATTCTGAAGACAATATGTAGATGTGCTTCCTTTGGTTTGTGCATAAATTGATTTACTAGGCTAACAGCAAAAGCATGTCTGGCCTAGTATGGGATAAGTAGATAAGCTTGCCCACAAGTCTCTGTTACATTCCTTTATCCACAACCACATCCTCCTTTGTACTTCCTAATTTTATATTTGGATCAATTGGAGTTTTTGCTGGTTTACATGCTGTTCTGCCTGTTTACTTGAACAAATCAGTGACATTTTTGTTGAGATATAAAGATTCCTTTTTTAGAATAGGCTACGTCAATTCCCAAAAAATACTTAAGTTTTCTTAGTATCTTTAATTCAAATTCTGCTGCAAGACATTCCCTTAGCTTCTACGGCTCTCTCTTGTCATCCCTGATTACGATAATATCGTCTATATAAACCAGCAAAATCGTTACCTCCCCTAAAACTGAATGTTTGAAAGAAAGAGTATGGTGTCCTTGATTTTGTTTATAACCCAAACTCGTCATCACATTGGAGATTCTACCAAACCATGCTTTGGGAGATTGTTTTAATCCAGATAAGGCTTTTTCCAGTTTGCACAGTTCCTGAGGCAGCCATTTCCTCATAACCTGGAGGTAACTCCATGTAAATTTCCTCTTCAGGATCTCTATTTAGGAATGCATTATTCACATCAAATTGGTGTAGGTCCCGATCATTGTTTGCTGCTAATGATAATATGACTCTAACCGTATTGTATTCATATTTGCAATCTGGGCAAAAGTCTCCAAGTAGTCAACTCCATAAGTAATACTCAATACTTTGTGAATCATAACCAAGTTACAATTCCAAGTAGTTTCAATAATTTGAGGAAATCTTGTTCAAAATTGTAAATCAGATTAAGGGCATTTACCCTCAGCCGAAATAAATATCAGGCAAAAACTAAAGCAATAAAGTCTCCTTGTATTCTAAAACAGATCTCATAGATTCAGCACCCAAATTTGGAGCAACTAATTAGACTCCTCATACACAAAAGCCAAAATTTCCAGCAAGTAATCCAAAACCAGAATTCAATTTATCAAAAGGTGTGTACAGAACACCCAAAATGGATTAATGGACAGTGTTAAAACCGGTTGCGAGCATGGAATGTGTTTACAGATAGGTTTAGTCAAGATTGGTAATTGGAAAAGAGTCTTATTTTCAACTGTAGGATTCAAACTTTTGCGAAACACATGCAGACCTCAAAAACTACTACGTATGGATTATTAAATCTGAAACACAAACCATTTGCAGCAGAATAACGTTAGAAATGGAATGCTAGTCTACAAGGCCAAATATTTCCATACAATCAGCAGGAAGATTCTTTTTCTCAAAACTCAGATTAGTGGATAATAGTTTGAAAAACTCATTTCATCTTATATAGTTTAGATATTAATGAAACTATTCAGAGAAAATTATTATTGGCATGCATTCATTGGCTACTTAGAATTGAGCATACCTATGACAGAAAAACTTGTAGAATTTCTTGAACTTATATAGAACTTTTGTAGTTTGCTGCTCCATGCTTTCCAGGACTTTATAACTACGATTAGGACTGGGGAGTAGTTGTGTTTTGCCCATATTGATGAGTTGCAAATCTTTTTAGTGGCACTTTTTTCCTTCAGTTGAATTGCACGGTGTTTTGTTCCATTGATGTGTTCTATGTTGTGGTAATAACTAGTGTATCTGTTTAATTTACGGATTGACATTGATAATGTATAATAACCTTTTTTAAATTTCCAGTTTTCTAATATGATGCTTTATGCTCTAATGTTTATTTTTTTGGAACTGTAGCTCTTTCAGTGGTTAGAGTCGAACAAAAAGCTTGAATTTACTGAGAGAGATTATGTTTCTAAACTCGATTTGATTGCCAAGTTACGTGGCCTCCAAAAGGCAGAAAAATACATTGAGAGTGTTCCAGAATCTTTTAGAGGTGAGCTATTATACCGAACGCTGCTGGCTAACTGCGTTGCTCAGAACAATATGATGGAAACAGAGAGAATATTCAACAAAATGAAGGACTTGGATTTACCACTCACAACATTTACTTGTAACCAGTTGCTGCTTTTGTACAAGAAGTTGGACAAGAAGAAAATAGCTGATGTGTTACTACTGATGGAAAAAGAGAATGTCAAACCTTGTATCTTTACTTACAGAATCTTATTAGACACGAAGGGCCACGCCAATGATATTGCTGGAATGGAGCAAGTATTGGAGACAATGAAGGCGGAAGGGATTGAGCCAGACATCCAAATTCAGACACTCTTGGCAAGACATTATACCTCAGCTGGGCTTAATGAAAAAGCTGAAACTGTACTGAAGGAGATAGAAGGTGAAAACTTGAAAGAAAATCGGTGGGTATGCGCAACTTTAATTCGTCTTTATGCAAATCTGGGAAAGGCCGATGAAGTGGAGAGAATTTGGAAGGTTTGTGAATCAAAGCCTAGGGTTGATGACTGCCTTGCTGCAGTTGAAGCTTGGGGAAAGTTAAAGAAAATTGAAGAAGCTGAAGCAATTTTTGAGAGGGCGTCAAAGAAATGGAAACTTAATGCCAACAACTACTCTGTTCTTCTGATGATATATGCAAATAATAAAATGCTAAAGAAGGGTAAGGATCTGGTTAAGCGAATGACAGATAATGGGTTCGAAATAGGCCCATTGACCTGGAATGCACTTGTAAGATTGTATATCCAAGCAGGTGAAGTCGAAAAGGCAGACTCTATTTTGCAGAAGGCAATCCAACGGTATAAGATGCAACCAATGTTTAGCACCTATATGGCTATTTTAGGGCAGTACGCAAAGAGGGGTGACGTCCATAACTCGGAGAAGATTTTTCATGCAATGAGAAAGTCTGGCTATACATCTCGAATAAGTCAGTTCGAAGCTCTGATACAGGCATATATAAACGCTAAGGTTCCAGCGTATGGTATTAGAGAGAGGATGAAAGCCGATAACTTATTTCCCAACAAATCAGTGGCTAGCCAGTTGGTTCTAGTTGACGCATTTAAGAAAAATGCACTTTCCGATTTACTTGATTGAGAAAATTGGTACATTCGGTATTCTGCGACAGTTGTTTCTACTCTTTCCATGCAACTACTATATTGTTAGTTAGTTGAATTGCATATTGCACAATCCAAGTTTGAATGTTTTATCTTTTACTGCTATTTACATGTTAGATGCACTTTTGTATTTAAGCATATATTAATACTTAGGTCCTGGTTTTATGATTCTATAATGTCCATTGGTTGTGAAGCTTCCTTTTTAATTAGACGCTACAATCTTTTTACCCGTAGGACAACAAGATAGTAGATAAATGTTGTTACTCCCATCCCGCTTGGATGAAATAACATTAACGCTTTTCGTAGTAGTATTTATAGTATCTAGTGGAAAAGAAAAAAATGTTTAATATTAGCATATTCAAACTTGATGGTTCTTTTCGGCCAAGAAATTTTAGTTCAGTTGTTATAAGCTTTCTGCTATCAAATACGACGATTCATTTTCCCGAATTCAAGGAAAAAACAAACTTGTAAGTTTCAGGGATGTTTAGGCAAGCCGAGTTTGACGGCATATGTTGCCTGTATGAGTTGTGGATTAAATTTATTGCCTTGACTATTTATACTTTTGAATACTTATTCATCTCAACAAAGTTTATTATTAGGTTAAACCCTTATGATAAAAACAACAAACAAATAGAACTGAGATTCTGATGAATTTGTGAATATATTAATTCATGCTATGTTAATATAGAAAAACATAACATTACTATCAGCTCTATTAACGAATTAAATATATTTTGAGCTTTGACAATTTGGTAATTTGATTTAGTTTTGGTCTATTAATTTGGTTATTCATTAAAATCTCATTTCACTTATAATCAAATAAATTCTAGGCATCAATCACCTTATATTTAACATCTTATATACTTAATTAATTGGGTTAGGTTGTGAGATACTTATACATAAAATTGCTGGCCACAACAATTATACTTTTGAATTCAAGTTAATACGATGTCTAATGTAATTGTTGTAACGTTTTATTTAAGAGTGAAACTACTAAAGAAGTCCATAATTAATAACATAAAACAGATAAATTCATACACTTATATAATATATTTATACAGTCATAAGAAGGATTTAGTTATACAAACATAAGTAAAAACTTAAGGATTTAACTATTAAGGGTTTCTATCAAAACTTTATACATTTTTTATTTAGTTAACTTAAGCCTCGAACTTAAGACTTCTCCACATCCACTAATGCATTAAGGTCTGCATCATCCCGTGCTCACCATATTGGTGGCCATGATAAAAGAAAAGAGTAGATAAAACAAAGAAAGAAATATACAGGGTAAGTTGAATAAAATGATACAAAATGCATTATAAAATAGTCCATATGCATATAAGTTTCTAATTTAGAATATACCACACAATTACTCTTCTAGACTAAATATTATCTGGATACGTGCACTTATATCAGACTAGTGAAGTTCATAATTCATGATTGTATAATTTTATATTTTTATTATTTTATTATTTTAATCCAAAATTGTATTTATAAAAATATGATGTTATGATTTGAATTCAAAATTAAAAATATATCATAATTTTATATTTTTATCCTAAAAAACATAACACCATCAAAACCTAATATCATTTTCAATTTTGAATTATAATCCTAAAATCATAATTTTATAATTATACAATTTTGAATTAAAGTATTAAAATTATAAAATTATAAAATTTAAGATTATAAACTTTAAAATTATAAATTATAAATTTTTAAAATAATAAATAATAAAATGATATGTGGTGACTATTAGCAAAATGACATGGCAAAATAATAATCATCTCAATCATTCAATACTCACATTCAATTTTAAAAAAAAAAGTTAAAAATGAGATTCAATCGAAAAAATTAGATCATCAAAATTTGTCAAAAACTTAATTGAAAATTTCAAATTTATCAAGTACTTAAAATATAATTAAATCTTATTTAAATAATAATCACGTATAATTTATTTTATTTTTCTTACTTTTTTTTTACATTTTAGTTTTCAATTTTATTGAAAATGGTATAATCACCTAAAATTTCTCACGTATATTTTATTTATTTAGACGAAATTAAGTGTTGATAAAATATAAATAGGTTGTGCATGTGATTAGAACAACCCAAGAAACCAAACATCTTCTTTTTCTTTCTCTAAGTGGCTTGGTCACGACTCCTTCTTCCTTCAAAGACACCTTCAAAGCTTGTTCTTCACCATTGTTCCTTTGAAATTGAGCTTATATAATACTTTTGTAGTTTGCTGCTCCATACTTTCCAGGATTTTATAACTATGAACAGGACTGTGGAGTAGTTTACTGATTGACATTGATAATGTATAATAACATTTTTTATGTTTCCAGTTTTCCAATATGATGCTTTATGCTGTAATGTTTTTGTTGCTGGAACTGTAGTTCTTTCAACATTTACTTGTAACCAGTTTCGAGAATTATGCAACTTGAATATTTTTAACTCTAGGTTTGGAGTATCTTGTGTCTGGAAGGATGTTTATTGAGAAACAACTACTATATCAATATAAAAGAATATTATGTTTTGTTAAGTATAACTATGTAGCCTCACTAATAATAAAGACATCACACTGTACTAAGAAAACATAATTTTAAAAGCAGATATTTTAAAACTTTCTTCTTAGTGCTTTTTCTTTTCAATTTAAAATTCAAACAAAATATATGAAAACCAAATTAGCTTTGCCCGGTAGGTACATGGCAAATATTGATATGGTATCACCTGAAAAGCATAAACGAATGACTCATTAGGATATAAAATTCCCTATATCCCATAATAAAGGGTTTTAGATCTTAATTACTTTCTATTTTAGCAATTGACCAGCATTATTCAGAACCTCTGAACAACCTTTTATACATTTCTAAAAAGCAACATGCTCTCACACTCTCAGTTCTTGACGTACACAACAATTAGCCTCTGTAAAGTCTTTTATGTTCTTAATAAAGTCTTCTATGTTCTTAATTCAGACGTCTTTCCTTCAACTTTGGATATGCAACTTCTTACTTTATCTGCTTTTTCTTAAACAACGAAATCAGGTTTAGAGGAGTGATCATGGAATTTATTTTTGAAGGGTTTTTTTCAATACTGTTGTATTGAGTCGATCTTCTTGAACAAGTTAATCATTCAGCTGAAAAAGAGGCCTCCAGAATTGAATCGAACATTGGATGTTGGAAACTGATAGTTTGTGAAGTGGAAAATATCCTAAAAACACTATCAGTAAATAAAGATAAATATTATGCATAATTATAAGGAAGAAATACGTTAAAGATGTCAAAAATTAAATAATAACCTCACAAATATATATCATGGGACTTTTAAAAATATTATATACAATTATAATATTTCTAATATTTTTATAAAATCTTTTAAACACTTCATCGTATTACCTTTAATTATTAGTATATTAATCAATTTAAATACCAATTAAAAAAATAAAAAATTATTGATTATTAAAATAGTTATTATTATAAATAAATAAAATTATAATTAAACCCTAAAATAGTTACTAACATTAACGATAAAGACTTTGACTACGAGAGAAATTAGTTTATAATTTAGTATATATTTAATTAGAGACTAATTTAGCGACCAATTAAATTTTTTATTCATAATAATAACTATTTTAGTAATTACTAACTTTTATTTTATAAATTAGTTATTATAGTGACTAATAATTCTTTATCATTAAAATTGATTTTTTTTTTCTTATTGAAATGTTAGTTTGCTAGTTTTTTGTTGTTGGAAGAATTAAACCCAAAATTTCTTCTCCTTCTAAATTCATCAAACCAACCTACCCATCTCATTTCTCCAAATTATTAGTAGGAGATCAAACCCACACAATTAATTATCGTTTAATAATTTTCTTATAATTATTCTCACTTATATAAAATCTTTTAAGTAAGTGATAGAATTTAATTAATATATGATTTCTTGATTCATTCTACACATTTAAATTCAAGAACCCCGAGAGAGAAGACACTGCAACAGTAAGATATTTCACTTCCTTTAAGTGAGGAGACGTGAGTTTCTCGAATTATAGAAAAATAAAATATAATAAAAAATAACTTTTTTATAATTTAAAATAACCTATATATAAATTAAAATTATCATTTGTTATTTTAGTTGTTATAAAAAAAACTTATTTTAGTTAGCTGATTCTTGATATAGTTGGGTTCAGTGGAAAAATATTATTATCCTGTGCTTATAAGTAATTATTACCTTCTAAATTAAAAAAAAAACTAAGGCTGAATTTGGTTCTAATATCTTAAATACAGTCTTTAATTTATAAAAAACAGGATTAAAAGATGATATCATAATCTAGGTTTGTGAATGAAATTAGTCAAATTCTCTCTCTCTCTATCGATATATATATATATACACACTTAGGTTTATGATTTCCAATGATTATATTGGGTACAAAACTTCGTTCAAAGACAAGAATAAAGTAAGATTTGAAATGCTTTTCCGCTTTTGGTAATAATATCAGGAGCTAGAACCGGAAGAAATAAAAGATAAGATTTAAATAAAGCACCTAAAATGGCAAAATCTAATAATTTACACTTTTTTAATCATTTCCATATATATAATAACTTTGAGAGTCGGTCAGATTTTTCCTTCTCATAGTGCCACATAGTTTAACAGTTCCAGAGAATAATTTAGTTTTGTTAATTATCGAATTTTGAATTTAAGTATTAAAGATATATAAGATGACTGGTGACATCACATCACATGATCATTCATTAACATTATCGAAGCGATGTGATCCTATGCATGCAGGTTACGTTATTACTACATATCGGATGAGCCCACGGAGACAAAAGAAGATGGTATCCGTTGCTACCTTGTCGCACTCTTCTCATCAATTCGCTTCCTTTAACCTTTAGTAATACACAATTATTCCTTCCTTCAACATTTTGAGAACAATCCTTTTCTAAAGCAAAAGCTGCACCAAAAATCATCACCAAATCTCCAAACTACCCCTCCTCACATCATATCAATCACCTTCTCAAAAGGCTAAACGGTAAAATCCATCATCCATGTCACAAAAAGAGTTGCCTCTTAGGTTCTCTTTGCTAAAGCACTTCCTGCAACTCTAAACTCTTACTCTAACTGTTATAAATAGGCCAAGTAGTGAGAGCAGAAGCCACAACACTTGCATCAAAACCTGTGAGATACAAAGAGATCATCGACAATGGCATTGGCAGCTTCACTTTCCCCAGCAGCCCCTTTGGTTCAAACCAACACTTTGAACCCTTTGGGTTGGACTGATGATCAGATCCTTGAGAAAGTCTACATCACTCACGTCCACACCGCTGAAAGGTACGATGTGGAATCACTTTTCAACGTCACTTCCAACATCATCAAGCGTGCTACTGCAGTTGCCGACAGTGTTGCTGTTAAGGTAATTAACATTCAACTCACGAATCTATGCATTCATCGCTTCTACAAACATGCGTGTTTAATCGTTTTTCCGTTTCTTTTGCAGACTGGCACACCCGTTGGTCTTATCGAAGACAAGGTTGCTCTGTCCACTTTCGATCCACCGTTCCTTAAACTCAAGCATATTGCTTCTCAGGTCAATATTCTGCACCATAGTATTCATTACCACTCCTTCTTATGCATGCAAATTTATATGAAATTGAGATGACAAACCTTCACTTTGATGGTTGAGCTCACCAAACTTTTCTATGAATGAATATGCATATATGCATGTATTCTTAATTAGTAACTAGTTTTGAGAGTGTAGATGATGAACACACCTCATGGCGAGCATCACGCGCATCAGACAGCAATGTCGATACTTGACCAGCTGAGGAGCTACTCGTGGGATGGAAAAGCAATACTAGTTCTAGCTGCTTTGGCTTTGGAGTATGGAAATTTTTGGCATCTTGTTCAGGTTCCAACGGGAGACCATCTTGGAAGATCACTGGCACAGATGAATCGAGTTCACATCGTGGAGAGGAATAGGCAAGCCGTTGCTGACTACAACAGTTTGGTGAAGAACTTGCTGATCGCAGTTGAGTGCATCACTGAGTTGGAGAGGCTCTCCACCAAAGGTTATGACTTGAAGGATGTCCCTGCTTTGGCTGAAGCCATGCAAGAGATCCCTGTTGCTGTTTACTGGGCAATCATCACCACTATTGTTTGTGCTAATCATTTTGACTTCTTCCTTGGTGAATCGTGAGTTCATCCTCACACTAATTAGATATACTTCATTGGGTTAGATGTGCCTATGATCTCAGCCTGCAATCATATTATATGTAGTTCATTTTTTCGATTTCTCTTATATATTGTGATAAACTTGATTATATAAATAACATTGCTCATATATATGTTGCAATCACTTTCGTGCAGGGATGACAGATATGAAATAGCGAATTTCGACGATAAGCTTTCCGCCGTTATCAGCAAATTGAAGGCGAATCTGACCAGGAGCAGGAAGAAAATAGGTTAGGGAAAAAAACTATGATCAACCCCAGTTTAGTGAGTGTTAGGTTGGCTAAAAGAGATGAGAAAGAAAAAAAAAACATTAAAATGACAAAGTAATAGATACGCTAATGTGACAGAAAGAAAGAGAAACATAAAAAAAATAGAGTGAAAACATATGATAAAAGAAAAAAAAAATGTTTTTAAGAGATATGTAAACAGAAAAACATGATCCACCTGTTATAAAGTGTGGAAGTATTTAATATAAATTAAATGCAGTTACCCTATTTTTTTGCTTTTCTGAAATTAACATAAAAATCAATTTCATGTATAAACCACTTTTGATATTAATTAGTTGTCATCTCAAATGTTTACCTTTTAGTCACCGTAACCTTGACATGAAAGAAATATATATATAAATAGAAATTCAATACTGATAAGGATCATCTGCATAATTATTTCAGGTGACCTAGAAGACTACTGGAGGCGTAAGAAGTTGCTCCAAACTCCCACAGAAATTGTAGAGGTTATCAAGGTTCTTATCTACCACAACGATGTTCACGACCCACATGTGTACGATGGTCTCACCAGGCAAATGGTAAGTAATTATTTCAAAAAAAAAAAATTACTAATGGTAAAAGGAGACGCTTCTTTATAGTGACTATCGATGTTTTATGTGCAATGCAAAAGATTTCATAAAACTCTGAAGTGTCATGTAAAGATTGTGAGATTGGTCCGAATCATATATATAATAGTTTCTGTATGTTTTTTATTACTTGAATTGGTGTACGATGATGTCCCTTTGAAACAGGTGAGCATCGAAGTGTTTAGGAAGAAACACGTGCTGCTGTTCATTTCTGGGTTGGACAGTATCAGAGATGAGATTCGGCTGCTGCAATCAATCTACGAGGGATTGCAAGAAGATCCTAAGGAAGTGAAAGGATACAGGAAAGAGGACTTCAGGATCTTGTGGCTGCCGGTGGTGGAAGAGTGGAATCTTCTGCACAGGGCAGAGTACGATAATCTGAAGCTAGAAATGCCATGGTACGTGGTGGAATACTTCTTTCCCTTGGCAGGAATCAGACTCATAAGGGAGGACTTGAACTACAAGAACAAACCTATCATCCCTGTGCTGAACCCCCAGGGAAGAGTGGTGAACTACAATGCCATGCACATGATTTTCGTGTGGGGCATCGATGCCTTCCCCTTCAGACCATCTGACGATGATGTCCTTACCCAGAAATGGAACTGGTTCTGGGCCGAAATGAAGAAAGTGAATCCCAGACTCCAAGACATTGTAAGTGCATAAACTTGTTAAAATTGTTAGCAATATTGTTGGTTGTGTTTAAGTGTTGACAAGGGAAATATATAAACTTGTGAATGATCAGATAAAAGCGGACAGTTTCATCTTCATCTACGGAGGCAGTGACAGGAAGTGGGTGCAAGAGTTCACACTGGCGGTGGAGAAAATCAGAAGGCACGAGATCATCAAGAGGGCGGACGCAGTGATAGAGCACTACCCGTTCGGAAAGGAAGATCCGAGGATTGTTCCTCGGTTCTGGATTGGCATAGAGAGCTTGTTCGCGAATATGATTCAGAAGACACACAAGGACCCGACGATTGACGAGATAAAGAGCTTGCTGTGTCTTAAACAGCAGCAACCGGGGTGGGTTCTGCTGAGCAAAGGGTCGAACGTGAAGCTTCTGGGGAGAGGGGAACCGATGCTGGCAACTGCAGCAGATTTTGAGATATGGAAAGAGAAGGTGCTTGAGAAAGCAGGGTTTGACGTTGCTTTCAAGGAATACTATGAGCAGAAGCGGCGCGGTTATCCTCAGGAATGTTCCCACATGCAGTTGGCTAACTACCCTGCTGACATTCTCCACCCCATTAACTGCCCCGATGCTGGTTGTGGCAGATCCATGGAGATTGCTTCTGTGAGTTACAAGTGCTGCCATGGTCACACTCACAACCAGGCTGAAGTTCCTGAGAGTGGCGATGTCATGATTGAGAAGAAGTACGCTTCTTAATTCATTCATTCATTCATCGTCCATCATGAGTTTTGTTGAATTCATTTGTGTGCGTGTCAGCTGTTGCCATGAAGCCTCTTCTGTGCCCTTCTTTGGCTTGAAAATAATGGCTTCAAACAGCTTCTGTTTGTTTATCTGAATTCATTTTGATTCAATTAAAGAGATACCTTGGGCTTGCACAAAATCAAACTACTACATTCTCCTCCTCTCTTCTTTTGGCACTTGCTTGTTAACGTGTAGTTGATAGACTATGGATTAACAGTTTTTAAGTCATCAATAAACGCATAATTAGGTTTATATTTTACTGCACAAATCAACAACTGAAAATCATCCATGTTCAATTATAATTAACATATATATCTAATGTACAAATGATATACCATGGTTCAAAATTATTAAGTAATCACTAAGCACTTATTTGGATTTACACTTTATTTTTATTGAATAAGCAATTCATTATAAATCATTCCTTTTTAACTATAATCGACATGAGTATTTAATGTGCAAATCATAAATTATGGGTTGACACAACTCATAAATAAACATATAATTGAATTTACAGTTTAGCAAGTGCACAAGCCAACCCTGTTCAACTATAATCAACAACGATATCTAATGTGAAAATCATAGACTATGAGTTAATAGTTATCAAGTCATCGGTAAACACATAATTAGGTTTACAGTTTATTGCACAAACCAACAACTGAAAATCATTCCTGCTCAATTATAATCAACATGAATATCTAATGTGTAAATCATAAATCATGAGTTAAGAGTTATTAAGTCATCAATAAGCACATAATTAAATTTATAGTTTACTACACATGCCAGCAACAAAATCATTTTTGCTCAACTATAATTAACATGGATATCTAATGTGCAAATCATGTAACATATGTTAGTAGTTATTAAGTATAAGTAAGCATATTTATGAGTTTTTTAGAATAACAGGGCTTGAAGACGAACAACATAGGTTCAAGATCACCAATTGAAGAGGAACATCAGCGGTTAAGATAAAGAAGAACACTTTAACAACAAAAATATGTTGCACACCAACAACAACGATTCAAGAAGTGTACGGGAGGTTGAAGAAGGAAGACCAGTTTGAGAAAACGAACGCAGTTGAAGACAGGTTTCAGCCTCACACTTTGTTCCTGGATCTTGAAACTCTTTCTAATTTTCAAACCCTTTCTACCTTTCAAACACTGTCGATGTGAAATTTCATTAAAAATTATAAAAAAAATTAATAAGTCAGTGCCATGTATGGTTGTGACTGAAATAGTCAAATTCTACATGTCACTATATCATTATCCATTTTAATAACTACATGAAGTCATCGATGTTTGTGACACTTTTGTAGTGATTAACATGGGCAAAAATTTTTTATTGTAAAAAGTTAAAGTTGTATTTGTTATGGACGACTTCAACATATGAAGGAGTCTATTTGTCTTGAAGACTTCAATATTATTTTACTTATTCTTCATAAGACTTCAATGATTTTTTATTTGTTCTCAAATCTCTATTGCTTCATATTATTTTTATTCTTTTGAAGTGTTTGTTGTCTCACGACTTATTTGTAACAGCGTATAATTTCTTTGCTGAAGTTTCTATTGCCTCCATCTTTGTGAAATATAATCTCATAAATATATATTTTAATAATATTATATTTTTATTCAAATTTTTATAGAGTACTAGTTTCAGCTCTATTGGTTTCTCTCTTTAATTGTTTTAATAATACCTTTCCGTATTAATTTATTTATTTATGTTTAATTTTTTTAATACAATATTTAAAGAAATGTGATATGTCAGATTAAAACTTATAAGTAAAATTTTAGTTGTAACTTTTTTAAAAGTTACTTATTAGAAAAATAAAAAATAATTAGTTTTGTTATACATAGTATTGACTGCCAACTCTATTAACATCTGATATTAAAATGAATTTATTTGCATCTGTCGATATCCGACACTAATAAAAAAATTTATTTATTAAAAAATTTAAAAATAATTTTATGTTCTTCATTTTCCTTTTAAAAAAATTAACATTTAACATCTTGTTAAGCGAACTTTATCCGTATCATATATTGGTACGAATTTCACAGACAACTATTTATTATTGAAAAAAGTAAAATATAATTTTACATTTTTTAATTTCAAAATAATATTTATATAATAATATGATAATATTTGTATTATGGTACTTGATTTAGTGTCACATCATCTAGAAATGTGAGATGTGGTTCTCTATGTTATTATCCAAGAGATCCTATGTAAACCAGAGAGAAAAATACTTATATTTTTTAATGTAGTTGTGAATGTAAACATACACATCACTACAAAAATAATTGTTTTTAGCGGGAGTTATATATGGTGTTTCTGGGGGTTTTAACCCCCACTAATGGTTTTACCAGGGGTTTGAGATTCCCCTGAAAGTGCAAGCGTGGCTAACGGATTACCGGAGGTTTTTAGCAACCCCTGGAAGTAGCGCAATTTACTGGGGGTTTCGAAAACCCCCATTAATACTTGGGGTTTCGAAAACCCCCATTAATACTTGGGGTTTCGAAAACCTCCGTTAATGCTTGGGGTTCTGAAAACCCCCATTAATGCCTGGGGTTTTGAAAACCCCCAGTAATGCATGAGGTTCCAAAAACCCCCAGTAATGCATGGGGTTTACAAAAACTCCAGTAATGCTTGGGGTTCCAAAAACCCCCATTAATTCCTTGAAAACCCCTGTTAATACCAA
>Ga0214545_1009143_pt1 | contig 15272 bp, 7 predicted proteins | sample CNSS4metaG_FD_160064 | JGI IMG/M metagenome (GOLD analysis project Ga0214545, IMG submission 160064) | Root nodule microbial communities from cowpea collected in UCLA plant growth center, Los Angeles, California, USA - CNSS4 | ecosystem: Host-associated > Plants > Roots > Nodule | place: USA... | reverse complement strand
AAAAAAAAGAGAGAAATATATATATATATATATATATATATATATATATATATATATATATATATATATATATATCAAAACGATAAAATGATTCGAGAAAATAGAAGATTAATGGATATGGATTAAGGTGGGTCAAATTATATTTTATTTATTCTATTATTTTATGAACATGAAACCTAAGAACATATGCTTCAATTCTAGCTACGTACCAATCGATTAGGACGACGTTTCCTTTTGTATGAAGGATTGATTCAAAATTTTAATCAAGTCATTATTTAAATTTAATCTCATATATATCCATAAATAAATAAAATATGGTTAATTCAGCAGTTTAACATAATGTATCAAATACATTATGTTTTCACATTTTTGTTCACTGTCAAATCCATTTTTGGTGCTTGTCTGTGTTGTTGTGCCTTCAAAAAAGGTAAAAACTTGGAAGAGATGAGAAAGCTCTGCAGCTACTGCAATTGGAAGCAGAACTTCTGCTGTATAAAAATACAGAGTCTTTTCATATCATCAATTCATCATTAGGATTTTGAGGCTCACTGAAAGTAAACTTAGCATGTTCCACCAATTCATACATACCAGAAAAAGAAAAGAGAGAGGTTTTATATACTTTAAGCTCTGAAGAGGAGATTAATTCTGTGTTCTATGAACTGTGTTTGCAGAAAAACAAAGAAGAAATTGAACTGAACAGAACAAGGAATATCAAACAAAATTCAATTAATGATTTTCAAATTTTTGGGAAATGCAGGTAATTTTGGCAACCATCACCAGAAAGAATCTGCGACACTTCTTCCAATGTTGTCAAAATCGCAACCTCGTATCGTAAAATCGCACGATTTTACGATTCAACTCGTATAATCGTACGATTCTAGCGATTTAACTCGTAGAATCGTAATATCGTTACGATTCAGCATCAAACATTCAAATCGTGATTTTAATTGGAAAATGAAACGACCCAATTTAAGAGGCTAGACCGAAAACCCCTATATATCATATCGCAACACTTCCACCATTTAACCTAAACCTAAATTTGAGCCACCCAGAACCCTAGCTTCTTGGCCCTGTCTGCGAAACTGCGAATCCTGTGACTTTTTCGCTTTCACTGAAAATGGCAAAAAGAAAAGGGAAGCAATTGAGCAACACTGGAATCATGGCGAAGAGAAGAAGCAAGAGCGTTGAATCCAGTAGCAACGTGGATTTGAGAGAGGAAGCGTGTAGGCAAATTGCTAGGTTTTTCTACATCAATGCCATTCCCTTGGAGGTTGCAAAAGGTGAAGCTTTTCAGAAAATGGTCAACCTTATTGCAGGCCCGGGGTTCAAGCCACCCTCTTATGATGAACTTAGAGGAAAATATTTGAAGCAACAAGTGGCTGAGATCAAGGAATCAATAGAGGCGCATAAAGCTGAATGGAAGAGCACAGGATGCTCTGTCTTGATTGATGATTGGACTAATAGCTATGGGGTCACTATTTGCAATTTCTTTGTTAACAGCCCGAAAGGTACTGTTTTTCTTAAATCTCTTAATGCATCTGAAAACTGCAAAACTGTTGATGGCATTTTTGAAATGATTGATGGCATTGTTGAGGAAGTCGGTGTAGAAAATGTTGTTCAAGTTGTTACTAGGAATGAATCTAAATATAGAGCTGCTGGGAAAATGTTGGTGAGCAAAAGGAGGAGATTTTTTTGGATGCCTTGTGCTATTGATAGCATTAATTTGATGCTGGAGGATTTTGTGAAAAAGTTGCAGATCCATAGAGACACAGTTGCAAATGGGAAGAGAATTACATCTTATATATATTCAAGAAGTTGTCTGGTTTCTTTGTTGCATCATTTTACTAAGGGTAAAGATTTGATTAGACCAGGAGTGACTAAATTTGCCACATGCTATCTAACTCTGAAGTGTCTCTATGATAACAAGGGGGCATTGGAGAAGATGTTTACATCCAAACAATGGAAATCCAGTTTTTTTTCTGGAACAACAGGTGGGAAGCTTGTTCAAAGTCTCGTTATGGATGATAAGTTTTGGAAAAGTGTTGTGATTTGCTTGGTTGGCGCTGGTCCTCTGATCAAGGTGCTTCATTTGGTGAGTTTGGACCAGAAACCAGTCATAGGTTTCATTTATGAGGAAATGAAGAGAGTAAAAGAGAAGATACAGCAAGCCTTTAAATCTGTCAAGAAACGGTAAACTTTTATAGTGTTTCTCTAATTCACTGTTGGTATGAATTTGATTTATTACTTTGTGTATATTCTTTCTCTGTAAACTACTTCTGACGAAAGTGTTTTTTCTCTTTTTAGTTACATGCCTTTATGGAACATCATAGATGAAAGATGGGACGAGGAAACTCTTAGGCCTTTGCATGCTACAGCTTATTATCTTAACCCTCGGTTCCATTATGATCCTAGTTTCGAAGAAGATTTTGATGTTAAACATGGTTTGTACGGGTCTTTAAGCAAGCTGGTAGCAAAGCAAGACTGGTCTAAGGTTGATCATATGCTTGAAGATTTCAAGCATGCTAGAAACTCTCTTGGTAATGAAATAGCAAAGATTGCAATTAAAACCAAAAATCCAGCTGATTGGTGGGATTCATATGGTTCTGAACTTCCCGAGCTCCAACATTTTGCTAAACGAATACTGAGTTTGACAACCAATTCCTTTGGTTGTGTGGATAACCGGAATGCCTTTGATATGGTAAAATTTGTTAGCTTAGCTTCACTTGTAAACCTATCAATGTAGCCATTTATTCATTTGATTTTTATTTGTTTAGGTACACATGAAGAGAAGAAATCATTTGAGGCAACAGACACTGAATGATATTCTGCTAGTGATGTCTAATTCGAAGTTAGCCGAAAGGCACCAAGCTGAAAATGCCGTTGAATATAGCATAGACGATCTTTCTTCTGATGATGAATGGATTACAGAGAGTAATGAAAGCATATCTAACAATGAAGAATCAGAGTTATATGACTTATGCTTGTTTGTTCCAATTGAAGATGATGAAGCAGATTGTAATGATGATAATGGTGCTTATGTAGATGACCTACAGATTGATGATGGTATTGAATTTGATGAAGATGCAGATGTTGATTATGAAGATGAGGCAAGTTACACAACAGATGATGTCACGGATAGAGGTGTGTCGGAAACATTCAATGAACTATTCATGGATTGATGCCTGGTTGGTTAAAGTCCCCGGCATTTTTTCTTTCATAACGAGTAGCATGGTTCTTCAGTTTTACAATTAGTAATAGAAGTTTCAAGTGTTTCTTTTTTTGGTTTTATCTTGTTGGCATTAACCAAGAGTGACTGAAATCTCTTCCTTCAGGACAATAGTGACCAGATTTATCGCGCCACTCAAAAATATGCTCTTTTTCTGTTTTTTCTTTTCTATAAAACTTTGTTGACCGGTGCAAGATTGGAAGCCTTAAAATACCAAATGAATCATATATATTATATACCTATAGACTATCATCCACACATACTAAAATATGAAAATTGTTGGATTGAGCGCATATCACTATAGTTAGGTTCACCAGTTGGATTCTGATATCAATTGAGACTTTAGATACTGATATTAATTATTAGACTGAACGTTTATCATCAGATCAAAAGTTATAATTGATAATCAAAATATAATTCTAGTGTAAGAATCTAAACAATCATGACTCAATTGTCATTGCGTCTACCATCATAACAAAATTAGATTATAGAGATAGATAAAATAGGGTATGGCGAAAGAGGAAATAAAAGCTTAATAAGAATCAACAATGATAGAAAAAATGTGTTTATATATCAATTGTGTGATCTTAATTCTGATATCAATTGTTGAATCAGATGATTACTATCAGATCAAAGATAAGATCAAAGATATAATCGATAATTAAAGTATAACTCTTTATGTTCAAAAATATAACGGTTTAAACATCACGATTCTATCTCCCCTCTAGCACCACAATAACATTAGATGACATAGATGAAGAAAATATGGTTATAAAGTAGCTAAGCATGTGTGGAATGAAAAAAGAGGAAGAAAAAGCAAAGGAAAAACAGCAATGATAGGGAAAGTTTGTGATTGTATTTGAGGTTTACGCACGCGTGCACTCCATATCTAATCACACTGCTCAAATGCTTCATTTGGTTGGTCTCACTTGTGTCAAGTCCCCACCTCCCTACCCTTGTCTCCTTATCTCTTCCAACTTATCCCATTATTTGTACCATCCATTTATGGTTTCACCGTTTTTCTGACGTCAATTTTGGGGAATCATCCACGTCAAATCACCACACTAAAGTCTCCAAAGTTTTAACATATTATTCCTCCTTTTTATTCCACACTATCCCTCACCACATAAATACTAATCTCTCCCTCTATTATCTATTTCTAGGGTTAATATTCTTTAATTCTTCTGTGTGTAAAAAAAGCTACCCTTTATACCTAACTCTATTGGTTACACAACCTTTTACTGTGATCTTTTGCCATTATTTTCTCTCTTTTGAGCTGTGCCAACACAGAAAGAGTTCAATTACAGTTGATTTGAGTTTGAGGTTAACGTTAGATGCGTGCAATTATTTCTTATAGACCACACCAGCTCTCCTTTTTTTTTTTCTTCTCATCAACCATGGACACTTCAAAATAAAACGTAATTTCTTGGTTTAATCATCATCACCACTTTCCAATTGTAAATTTATTTATGTATTTGTTTTTACAAATTTCTTCCCACGTTAGTGGTCAGAGCATATGTAACTATGTGATTTAGATATTCCTTATCTACAATAGTAACTGTTGTTAAAACCATTCTCCATATCTTTTGTGAATATAATTTGAGTTATGGTTGCGTATATAAAATGTTCAAATTGACATGCTATACAAACAAATATAGTTAATCCATATTTTTCATATTAATTAATTACATTAAATTTAAATTCATACGTATATATATATATATATATATATATATATATATATATATATATATATATATATATATATATATATATATATATATATATATATATATTTATATATATAGATAAAAGTATGTAGGCACAGATGAAAATCATGAGAAAAAAGTTGCTCCTTGAAGTACTATTCAATTCAGTTTTCCTAAATAATGTCTTGAATTCAACTTTAATAGATAAAAAGTGTGGCTGAAATGAAAAAAATTACTAAGCAAAATCGTGATTTTGCAGCCGCGTCTATAATGTTGGTTGTTGAAAAAATATGTCAGAATATGTGCCTTGACGCTTTTTAGGAAAATGAGGTTTTTGACAAAATTATTTTTACAAAGTTAACAAACTTTTTATAAATAGGATTAAAGTAGATTAATTTTTTTATTTTTTAACTAAAAATAATAATAAAATAGTTATTTTTTATTTTATTTAGTAGTTTCTCAAATTTTGTTCAAATTTTTTTGTTAATGTATCATTTTCCTTTTTTAATGTAATATGGAAGTTATTTATAAATTTGGGTCAAATTAATTATAATTCGTTATACGTTTTATACAAATATTCATTGAATATTCTAAATATTAATTAAACATTATTTTTGTCAAAAATAAAAAACACAACAAAAAAAAAATAATATTATTAGCCATTCAATGTTAAAAGGATAGAAATATTTTTTCCGATGTTAAGTGCCAAAAATGAAAATATAATTATATAAAAACCAAATGACAATCATTACACAATAATGTCTCATTAACAACCAGTTTTAGTATTAAATTGTTAGTCGTTATAATGACCAATTTGGATATAAATTTACAAAAGAAAAAAATTATTAGTTATTAAAATAGTCACTATTATAAATAAAAAAATATAATTAATTTCTAAAATTTAGTTACCAAGATTTTAGCTAGCAAAAGAAATTGGTCACTAAACATTAACTACCAAGTTTTTTATACCAAAGGAATTAATTTCTTAATTAGCCTTTAATTAATCAGTGACTACTTTAGCAATCAATTATAATTTTTCATATTCATAACAGTGACTATTTTAGTGAGTAATAATTTTTTATTTTATAAATTGGTATCTAGAGTCGTTACTGTACTGACTACTAACTTTTGATCACTAAAATTGGTAGTTACTGAAAACTTTTCTTGTAATGAATTAAATAAATGTCAAATAATAATTTAAAAAAATAAAAGTGATTAAATGTGTCTCTTAAAAATGAGTCTGGAAACTAAACATCTAGTAAAGTTAATACAAGTCTTTTAAGTTACTTAATAAATTACAAATATTTTAATAATTTAAAACAAAACGAATATGAGAATAAATATGAGGAATGAGTATTGAGGAGGTATGAGGAAAAAAATGGGATAAATATGCATATATACATCTCATTCTCATACTCAATCCGAAAAATTGATTAAAAGTATTTAGCAATTCAAAATAAGACAAAAATCAAGACGGATACAACTGGAAATGGAATAAGTATGTATATATTCATCTTATTCTCACACTCAATTTAAAAAATTGGAGACTCCTTATCAAAATTGGAAAGGATTTGGATACATTTATCATCCTAAATTATGGGTCACAAATAATATAGAAAAAAAATATTATATCGATTTTTATTTTGTTAAAATACTTACATATTCACCACGTAGGTGCATAAACAACGTAGAATGTCCCAATAAAAATTAATGTAAGAAGGTGCATTATTTAAATTTGAAACATGACGAGTCAAGTTCCTAGCAAAAATTAATTATAAAAGAATTAAAGATTAAATATGTTTTTCGCCTCTAAACTAATAAATATATATATTTATTTCGTCTCTACACTTTTTGAAAGTCATGTAGAGCATCTTTCTTAAAAAATGACACATGAAATGTTTACCATGTGACAAACAAAATTTTACAAAAGACTATAATACAACATCAAGATGTTTGTTAAAAATATTTTTTTACATGACTTTCACATAGTACATGAAATATATATATATATATATATATATATATATATATATATATATATATATATATATTTATTTTATATATAAAATATATATTTTTAAAATATATAAAAAAAACTATTTAACCCAAAAATTAGTAAATATATTTTTATGAACAATATATATTTACAAGAGAAAACAAATTGGTGGAACTATAGATGACAGGTTTCCAATACATAAAAAGGCTATAAATGAATTATAAACGAAAAGAAGTGTCATTATTTTGTCCACTTAACTTATGCATACATGTAGCTATTTAGAAAAGGTATAGAATGTTGATTTGGATGAGGAGTTGTAGGTGTGGATGTTTGATTGGTTATGGGCAGGCAGAAAATTTAGGTTAGTGAGATAATTTGATTGAAGAAGAAGAAGAAGAAGGCATAGGAAAGGAATAGAATGAAGTACAAATCATGCAAAATGAAAAGTCAAAAGATGTTACACCAAAGTCACATCCAAACCCTATTCTTAACGTATTGAGAGTTTCTTCCCACAAGGAAGTGGAAATTTGGTGGCTATACGCGTGCGAAGAAAAGGAAAAATTATTACACACTTTTCTTTATCCTCTTCCAAATCTATGAAAAAAGGAACAAGACTAGATACCTGCCTCTGTAGGATGAATCAAACATAGATAAAAGTAAAGTGAATGGACTTGTGGTTTTTTAGTGCATCTTAATCATTATGTCTAAAACCCCTTCCAACAATATTTTCACGTTCGTAATAATAATACAATAGAAACACTTTCTCCTCCATCATTTATCTATCTATCTATCTTTTATTCTTCTTCTTCTATTGCTTCTGTTCATAACTATCCAAACACTTCCTTTCATTAAAAGCTTCTTCTTATTGATTCTCATCATCTACAAAAACCTGTCATGTCATTCAAGGATGCGTTTTTCTTCTTTCACAATGAAAACAGACAAGGTGCTATAAAATTTTCTTAATAATAAATGTTGGAAGAAATTCTGAGAGAGATTGTGAGTGCAATTCCTTCGTTAATATTTGAAAGCTAAAAAGTTGGTTTAAAGGGTTTGGAAGAAAGAGTGAAAGAGATTATGGTTCAATTCTTCATACTAACAAAGTACTAACAATTAACATTTGCACATAAAAAAAACAATGAAAAAAGACAAGAGCATAACTTTGAATTTATTTATGTTTGTTCATTTCAATTAAGCTTTTAAAACTATGTATAAATGAATAAATAAAACATAAAATTGTGTTTACAAAGTCAATTTATAAGATTATGTTTCCATCCACTCATATACTATAAATTGGTTTCATCTCTAATCGATGTAAGACTTCCAGTAAAGAAACTTATTTATACATAATTTTCGCTTGTACATATTCATTTCACAATGTTTCAATAAATTGTGAATTCATAATATATATATATATATATATATATATATATATATATATATATATATATATATATATATTGTTAAAAATAGTCCAAGTGTGAGTCAAAGTCCCACATTAGATAAAAAAGACAAAGTTAAAAACTATATAAGAATAAAGACCCATAACAACATTGTCTTAAGGTTTTGGGGTTAAAGTGGTGTCAAAGGATATATTATATATTATCTTTTAGACTATGCAATTCAAAATTTCTCATGTTTTTCATGAAGAAAATCATTGTGATGTAAGTTATCTGATTTTGTTTTCATTAATATAAGTAGTAGTTTAATGTTTTACTTCCATGTATTTATTTACATTTTTTTTATAATAAATATAGTTTGTTTATATTTCGTGAAGTGTAATTTTTATCATGTATGATTCCCATTTTTTATTTTTTATTTTATTTATTTTTTTAATAAATTTTGATGTGATGATAAATATTTAATAAACTTTAAAGTGTCAACATAACTTAGATATCAATATTCACAGTTATGTCTTATATGACATTATTTGAAAATTATATAAAATAACAATGAAGCCTAGTTTAATATTAAATTGATATATAATTTTCTTGATTAGCCATTTTAGAGAATATTATGGTATGTATTGATACTTCAATTTGAATCATGTATCCGTGTTCGACACATATCCATATCCGTGTCCAATACTTGAGGATACTTTACTAATACCTATTAATGAAAAATCTAGTCCACAAAGCATTAGTACTTTTATGATGATAAAAATTATAATTTTTTTATCTTTACAACTTTAATATATATATATATATATATATATATAATTTTAATTTGGATTTAAATATTTAAATAGTAGTAATCATGTATTTATAACATTTTTAGCAATTATTGCACACTTTTCAATAGACAATATCATGTGTCATATCCTATTATTTTTATAATAAATATATGGCTTAAATACCTTTTTTGTCCTCATTTTCGTAGTGTTTGTTGCAGATAGTTCTCATTTTGACAGAATATTTAAAATGGTCATCATTTTTATCGAATGTTTAAAATGGTCCTCATTCTCGCAATTCCTGTTTTATTTGGTCCTTTTCTGTGACGTCGTTTAAATCAGTAACAGAGCACTGTACATGTGACACTGTTTGTATTACGTTACATTGGGGTGTGTTATGTGTACTGTACAGGTGTGGTAATTTAGAAACCATGCAGAACATCACAACAATCCAAGCACAAACAAACCCCAAAATAGAATTACGAAAACCCTAACCCACGGACAAACACAACCCAGAAAACCCTAAACTCACCTACCTTTTTGATGATAATTAACTGGAAAATTAAAAAATTAAAATGAAAAGCGCGACTGCAATCCAACGATGAAATGACAAGTATTAGCTGCTTCCTCTGCAAATTTGAGCTCAAGAAAGATGAAGATGAAGAAATCGTCTCCAACGATGAAGAGCGTGACTGCAATCCAACTCAAACCCTAATTGCAAAATTTCCCCCAAATTGAAAAGTTAACGTTAATTAGTCATCTGTACAGTACACGTAACACACCCCAATGCAACGTAATACAAGCAGTGCCACTTGTACAGTGCTCCGTTATTGATTTAAACAACGTTACAAAAAATGACCGAATAAAACACGTATTATGAAAATGAGGACCATTTTAAACATTCGGTCAAAATAAGAACCATTTTAAACATTCTGCCAAAATGAGGATCATCCGCAATAAACACTACGCAAATGAAGACGAAAAAGATATTTAAACCTAAATATATCAAATATACGTCGTATCCGATATACGTATCGTATATATATTACAAACTCGGAATCATTTCTATTAAAGTAGTTTTTCATGGAAGATTTGATATGATCAATATGCATCTAATATAGAATGGCGATAAAATTCTTATAATGGACATAAAAGAGAATGGTTGGTACACAATGATAGAGGATATCGAATATATATTATTTCCAGTTTAATTAATTAAAAAAGTCAATTATAAAATAAAGTGCATAAAATAATAAGACTCGATAGTTCTTTTAAAATAATGTTATATGACCATAAAAAAAAAAACTTTATATGAACAGAAAAATATAAGTTGTCTAAAACAATTTCATGAGTTTATTAACTGTATGATCAATAAAAAAAAAAAAAAAACTTTATCGGGTTAAGAAATCACTATTACCCTTAAAGTGCTTAATGACTATAGACTATTGTAAAAGCTTTTATATCAACTAATAAAAAATATCGTTAGTATTGTTCTGAAATAGTTATTGTGAAATTTAATAAATTTATGATACATAATATTTTGTAGTTAAATGACAATGTGCACTATGATTGCATAAATGATTAATAAATTCATTAGACGCGAGGATTTATGATTAAATGATGTGTATAATTAAGTTTTTTGTTATATTGTATTATATATTGATTAGAAAGTAAAGTGTTATGTTAAAGTTAAAGAAAGAAAGATTTAGTTGTTTGTGGGGGAGGCACGTGCCACATATGGATAAAATGAGAATCATTTAGTTGAACGGAAGTTCCACGCAAAGGAGGAAGCAACTTTTTTGGGATTAATTGGGTGCTCTCAACTCATCTTAACTCAACTCAACAACCATCATTTGGTGACCAATAGATCATAAGGATAGGATTCGAATCCAATGTATGACTCTCTTTTTCTTGACTAGGGGAGCATCACCCCCCACCCCACCCACTTTTTCTTCAAATATATTTTTTTATATTTTTCTATTCTTATTTTCATAAATATTACTATATCTTTTAATTTCTTCTTCAATAAATTATAGTCTAGAGGTAAAATTTAAGTATTATATCTTCAAAAATTATTAGAAGTCCCACATCGACTAGAGATAAGGCCAATTCACAATATATAAATGGGATGCAATCCTTACCTTACAAATTGATTTTGTGGGGTTGAGTTAGACTTAAAACTTCACTTCTAACATGGTATCAAGTCACGTTAGAGCCTATCCTAATGAATTTGGTTGGACATTCTGTTCCGCCTGCTATCGGGCTGCTAACATACCACCCTCAATTTTTTAGTCCCACACACGAGATGCGCGATTGAGGACTAATTTCAATATACTTGTTAGTTTCATTTCACTTAGAAGTCGATGTTAAAAATGATTTAAATATATCTTCTTCTTGCAATCCTCTAAAACATCTTTTAAATATAAAATCAAAGATTCAGATTTCAAACCAAACAATATTTCATGTTCATTGATTAACTTTAATAATATTATCACAATAAATTTAAAGTTAAACAAAACTTAATAATTAAATTAAGATACTTTTCTAAATAAAATAAGATGGGTTATTTAGTATATTAAACCTAATATAAAATATTGTACATAAAGAACTCAATTCTAATAAATTTTAGATGAAAGAATGGTTTTTATTAAACATGTGACGAAAAAATATGTATCTTCTTATAGATTGGGTTAGTGATAATGGTGAATCCTTACGAGACTTTCATGTAACATAGCATCTTGAATTGAGTTAATACTATATTAACAAAATTTATGTCCGTTGACTTTAAAAAACAAAAACAAAAAAATTACCCAACAAATCTTATCACCCAATATTCTTTCTTACATTCATCATTGCCTAAAAATACATGTGTGATTTACATTCCATTTATTATTTGTTTGACACATATGCATTGTATGCGAGCATGACACGTAGGTCATGATGATTTATCATATCACCAACGCAAGTTTGACAACACGAACACAAATTTTGTGATCAAAGTGACTAAACTTTACTATGTGTTTAATTTGCAAGCGGCATCAACATGATAAAGTGATGTGATAATTTAGGTGAAGACAAGCTTGAAAAAGAGAGACTTCACCTATATTGTGTTTTGATGATTTCAAGATGTCAACAATTGATAAATAAAATGTTCATGTATCATATTTATTGGGTGCAATTTCATGGTTGGTGATCTATAATCCAAATAATTAAGAAGATCGTAAAGCATTTTAAAATATTATTTGAGAATTAAAAGTGTTTTAGGAAATGTTTAACGTAGTCACTAATGGTTTGTAAAAAAGATAAAATGGTTAAAATTTAACTTTGCATGTGAAATTAGGTTAAATAATGAATTAATTCGCTCTTTTTATAAAATTTTAAATAATTTACTATTTCATAACTCGATATATTATTTAAAGATTCACATTAACACATATGTATTAACAATTTTGTTGCATGTAACATTAAATGTCTTGTGACGGAATTTAAGTGAATCAAATCACAATCGAATCGTGATACTTAGATTATTATATTCTTAATTAGAAAGAATATATATATATATATATATATATATATATATATATATATATATATATATATGTGTGTGTGTGTGTGTGTGTGTAAAAGTCGGACCTCCAAATACTATTCTTTTTATCTATACTTCCTCCGTTTTTTATCCTGGTTTTTTACATTCCATAAACTGATTTCTGGAGTTCTAAAAGGCATTCAATCTTCCTTCTAATACCTTTTTAGTTTCACCTTAAAAAATCTTCTCATAATCCCTTGAATGTTACCACAATAGAGTGGACCCTAAGCAGGTGGTGACCAATTTTCCTATGGCTTACATTTTCATTATTTTCTTCGTTGATAATCTTCGCATTGCTATGTGTAAAATCCTTACAAAAACCCCTCCACTTATTCTCATCCATCAAAATCTCAAACAAATCCTTCACCCTACAATTAAACCTCTCTATCAAACTGATCGTTTTAAACCCCTTCTTCCCTTCACCCTTCTCATTATTACCATTAATATTAACATTACCACTACTATTAATACTACTAACGCTCTTCTGTAGCACCACTTTCTTCGCTTCAAGGTCATCCTTCAAGCCCACCCTTTTCCATGCCTACTTTTTGCTAGTATATAGATTTAATTTAAATGCTTTGTGATTTAAGTTTAAATTGAGTGTAGGTTTTCACTTGCATTTTTGATAATGTTCTTATATTTTAATGACCTCGAAGGATAACACCAAAAATCATAAACTCCTAAACTTCTATTCTTTGCACCATAAAGTACATCAAAGGATAAGTAGCCACGCACAACGAAGTATGCAAATAGCAGAAAAAGAAAGTATTGAAAGAGCAAAAAACCTAATATGAAAAGAGGAGCACGAAAAGAAAGTAGCAATGGCACGATTACTTGTCACTAGCAAAATCGCATGTAGTGACAAAATCGAAAAAGAGAAACGAAATTAGGGCAAAATCAAAAGCAAAAAATCAAACGCATTAGCAAATGAAATTAAAACGAAATCGAGATTGAAATGCTGAAAGACGAAATAGGGAGATCGAAAGAGAAAAATCGAAAGATGAAATAGTAAGATGAAGTATGAAAACAAAATTGGAAGCAAGGGAGAGCAATATTTATTATCTCAAGCTTCATTACGTAGAAGTTTCCATGAGACAGTGAGGCTGAACGGTAAAGAAGGATGTGCAGCGGTGTTAGAGGATGGTGGAGAGTGGAGAACGATCTTCTCCTCTGAGATACGACCACGCGACAAAGGAAAGCAATATTGCACCTCCTGAGACACTAATGTTTCTAAAACATTAAAAATTACAAAAGAAAATGAAAATGAAAAAATTAATTAAAATTTAAATTATACGGGGGTTCTTTAAAAAACTCTGGTACTTAACTGGGATTTTTAAAACCTCCGATATATTGTATTTCACTAGAGGTTATTATAACCCCAACTAATTAACCCCTTCTAAAATTAAATATTTTTGTAATGATAATAACTAATAATTTTTTGTTATTAAAATTAGTCATTATTTAGAATTTTGTTTGTAGTGCAAGTTTATATTGTTGGAAGATCAAAATCATAAATTATATATTTGTAATTGAGCGTTTAAATAATGAAATTTCAGCAATCCTAAGTTTGATTTTGGTTTTCCATAATAGATCAGACAGATTGAAAATACATTTTGAGAGTATTTCAAATATTTTATGAAATTCAAAAGAAAAATTATACTTTGATTCTTATTTTTTGACTTTTTTTCTTTTATTTTTTGATATGACTTAGTGTGTTATTGATTCTTTAAAAAAAATAATACATTAATAATAACTTACGACAAAAAAAAAGTCAAGAGTTATAATATTATTTGTTTTTTATTCGAAAACCTTATCTCATATCCTCACGTTAACCACAAGAGGTGAGCATTAAATTGATTTAAAATATGATAAGGATAGGGGCCAGCAATTAAATGCATCGGAAAATTGGAACATTTTGAAAATTCAAAACACCAAGATAAGAAGGAACCCTAAAACAAAATATTATTAGACATCATGTCACATTAAAACCACTCAAAATATCCAAACTCGTTATTCTTTAAATAGATAAGATTGAATTTAATACCTAAAATGCAAATTATATTTCCCGACATCAAGTTAACAAATATATTTTTAAATACATAAGATTGTGCATTAAAATTAAAACATTTCAAATAAAAATAGTACAATGCACGTTTTGTAACATCCCGTTTTTCATAGTTTTAAACTATGTAACAAAACATTCAAATTTTAATAGTTCAGAAGCAGATAACGACACAGGCTAGAATGAAACATGATACAGTCATCCTCAAAATAACCATACATACAGCTTATACTAAACACAAGTTTACAAAACACCCTAAGCATCTACTGGAGGAACATGTGACCAGCCCTACAAGAAAACATCCTGGAAACCCAAAATCATCGCCTGTCTGGGAAGGGTATATCTTCGCCTGCACTTTTACCTGCTCACGCCATTCAGTATAGGACGATCATTGCAAGAGTAGAAGACACACAGAACACAAAAGAACTAGAAGGGTAAGCTAACTTGAACAAAGAGCAAATCATACAATTTTATACTAAGACAGAAAACAGACTTCCATTCCACAATCCACTAAATCATCCAATTA
>Ga0214545_1009142_pt1 | contig 15272 bp, 6 predicted proteins | sample CNSS4metaG_FD_160064 | JGI IMG/M metagenome (GOLD analysis project Ga0214545, IMG submission 160064) | Root nodule microbial communities from cowpea collected in UCLA plant growth center, Los Angeles, California, USA - CNSS4 | ecosystem: Host-associated > Plants > Roots > Nodule | place: USA... | reverse complement strand
AGTCTATAAAGGAAAAAAAAAAAAAACTTTAGGAAGAAGACAAAAAAGAAACAAAAAATATACTATGTCAAGCACTCCCTGCAAACACTGACAAGAATAAAAATATTGAACATGAGCACCGCTTCAAATAGTTTTCTGTCCACTTCATATTGTTTTCATGGCTGCACCACATCAAATAATTTTCATTTACTACAATTTTTGATGGAAAATTGAAAGTGACGTTTCATGTGTACAATTTTATCCTTCAAAGTTGTTCTGATAACAAACTTAGTTTATCAATTTCTATTATGTGTATCTGCCCACTCTATTATATTCTCTCAATCTAAAAGAAATTAGAAAATGAATCCTTCAAAACCGTGACTATTTATTCTGATTTTAAAAGCTGTTATGCATATCTGTGCCTGATATTTGCATATCTTTTTTTGTTATTCACACTTCAAATAAGTATTTTAGACGTATCTGTGCTAGATATGTCTTCAACATGGATACGCTGGATTCATGAGCGTGTTAGGGGATTACAGACTATTGTGGACATTACACAGGGTCCTTGTTCATCACTAAGATAATCTACCTTATACAAATAATACGTGTTACAGCTAATTTTAGCCTTGTAGGAGCCCACAGGTTAAAAGCATAATGGCTTTAGAAATCTGTTTCTCTTGTATCCTCTTTGAATTATTTGTTCATGTACTTTTTATATGCATACTTGGGATCAGTGAAATACCATGCTTAATAGTGCTTTTCAGGTTTCAATGATGGAACGTGATTTCTATCTTGGGCGAATTTTGACTGGACGCATATCATCTGGGGTTGTTCGTGTTGGTGACCGGGTTCATGGGCTACGGAATAAAGATTCTGGCGCTGAAAAGATTGAAGATGGAAAGGTTTGTGGGTGTAGAAGCGTGGAATTGCTATTATAGATTGGTACTAATAATATTATTGTTGGTAATCTTCAGCTAATATGTAATTTGTGAAGTTAACCAGTAATTACTCTTTTTTTTCTTTTCGCATTCTATTGCTGTATTTGTAGAACTTGGTGGTGGTATTATTGCATACATTTTAAACGTTTGTGTTATCTGTCATGAGAAAATCTGACATAATGCACTTTTGAATTCCAACAGTATTTATTGTTTAGGAAGAATGTTTTCATTTATTCTTAGTGGGGTGTCTTTTATTGCCAAATATCTAACACATACTTTTTACTGGTTTAGAATAAAGTGCGTAATAAGCAAGTAACCTTTACATTACATATGTCTAATATTTCCATCCAAACATATATTAACATTGAATTTTACGACTAGCAGGGAAATCAACAGTAAATCCATCATTGAAATCAACATTTTACAGTTAGTGTCTGTGAAAAGGTCAATAATTGTCATGCTTAGATATCATTCATGTTCTTAATCAACACTTTATGGAACATAATCTATGATTTTTAAACATGTAGGTAGATATATGTTTTTTTGTTCTTTAGATTTATTGTATGCTCTTGGCAATTAAAAGTCATAGTTATGTTCAAAATGTAGAGAAATCATAAGAACTAAGAAATTCCTTAAAGTACTAATTATTTACAAATGGCTTGAACGGAAGTGTAGTTTTTTTTGTTTTTTTTTGCTAAAAAGTAATAGCTTATATTAGATTATGATATCTTGACCTTCTACTGGAAGCTCCAGTTTTATACGATTTTTCATTTTTTAGGTGGTGAAACTGATGAAAAAGAAGGGTACAAACATGGTTCTAACTGATTGTGCTGGAGCTGGTGATATAATATCAATTGCTGGCCTGTCCAGTCCATCAATAGGCCATACAGTGGCAACTGTGGAGGTATTTAATTTTTCAGTATATACATATGGTTTGGTTCCTTCTTTTTTATGGACATTGATGTCTCCAATACATTTTTTATTTTAAATAGTTATAAGCTAATGAATAGATAAATTTATTTGTATGTTTATAAAAATTATTTGTATTTGATTAATTTTTATAAAATATATTCTCAGCTAACTTAATCTCAGTCTCTGACAATTTAAAGTTAAATTACGAATGTACTTGGATATGTAACTGGGCATTTACTGTTTGTTCAAGTAGTACTTTTTTTTTCCAATAAATTTCCTAACAAAATGGCCATTTGTTTACTGGGTGATATTTTATTAAATTTATATTCAATTCAATATCAACTAAATGTCTTGTATTTCATGAACTTTTCGAGCATGTAATTCATAATTTGAGGAAATGTTTTTTATTATCCCAGATTATGTCTGCTTTACCAACAGTTGAATTGGACCCTCCAACAATTTCTATGACTTTCGGTGTGAATGACTCCCCATTGGCTGGTCGTGACGGCACTCATGTAAGTGGTGTTTGGTGTTTGTCTTACTTTTACTTTCGTTTTCTTCCATCTGTTGCTTGTGTAAAAAGCTTTGGGTATGCTTCACAAGTCCCAACTTCCCAACTCACACCTACCCTTTGTTTTCTTTAAATTAAAGCAGTATTTTCTAGCTTTTGCATAAAAAAATATGATATGCTTGTACTTGTTGGTTACTTTATTGAGTATAGGTTAATGATGAACTTTTCTGTAGTTGACTGGGGGGAGAATTGGTGATCGACTAATGGCTGAAGCTGAAACCAACCTTGCCATTAATGTGCTTCCTGGCTTATCAGAATCGTTTGAAGTTCAGGGAAGAGGAGAGCTACAGCTAGGTTTGTTCCTGTTTCTTTTAAATTGTATGATCCTCTGTTGTGTTTATACAAAAACTCCATGATTTTCTGTGCTTACACAGCTGCTTATGGCATCTTTTTTAACAGGTATTTTGATTGAGAATATGAGACGTGAAGGATTTGAGTTATCTGTCTCTCCACCTAAAGTCATGTGAGTTTCTAAGGACTGAATAAGCTCCAAATTATTCGTCTTGTTATCAGCTTTGACATGATTCGGTCTTGCTTGTCTAGCACTCAATATGGGTGTTGCATGCTATTTAAATATTGAGTAAATGCTGGAAGCTTTGTATTTACTGTATATTTGAAAGAATCAAATACTTAAGTGCTTAGTTATAGAAGTCTAATAATACCGTCTTTGAAATAATTGAGGCCTCAGGAATGGTTTCGAATCTAACAGAAATTTTGCAAAAGATAGAAAAGGATATTATATTAGTAATGTGATAATATGATGTGATACAGAACGCTAATAGTCCCTGTTTGCTATTCTAGGTATTGTACAAGTCCCTGCCACATAACAATGCTAATATGATTCCTGAAACATCAACATTCTAATTTGTATTAGCAAATAATGAAGTTCATGAATAACATCCAAGAAGCATGGAACTTGTGTCTTTTAGCATAGTTGTGAAGGCTGATCTTTTATTTTTGTTTTCCATGCAATCACATTGTATGGATTTTTCTTCTCATCCAATGGATCTTGTAAAAGGTTTACCCATTTAAAATATTTGACCTAGACATTTTTTTGGTACTTTTTAGTGGTTTAATGTTTCTGAATGTGAAGTGATACACTGTACGATGTCTGAGCTCGTGTATCTTTTTATGTTTATGTATACTGGTTTAGTGAACTTTTCTATGGATTTATTAGGTATAAAACTGAAAGTGGTAAAAAGCTTGAGCCCGTAGAAGAAGTTACAATTGAGGTAATAATTCAACTTGCCATTCATCGTATGGTTTTCCAAGAGTTTGAGCTTCTATGTTGTAAAAACTTAATGGATCTATTCCAGGTTAATGATGAGCATGTTGGCTTGGTAATGGAGGCCTTATCTCATAGACGAGCTGAGGTTACTGACATGGGTCCTGTACCTGGAACCGTTGGTCGAACTAGATTGACTTTGACTTGTCCATCAAGGTTAGCTGAGTTATCTTTCTCTCTTGAAGTTATCTTTTTGATCTGTTTTTCACCCAGCCCTTAAATGGTACTAATTTTGGTATTCTATTGTCATAGGTAAAATATATTTGTATTTAGTGGAAATACTATAGATGCATGGTTTTGAAGAAATTGCATTCTCAAGTCTCATGTTTCTTTCTTATTATCCTTCCCTTTGCCATTTCGGGGGAGATGATAACCACTTGTGTTCCTGTTGGCTTTCCAAAATAATCTTGCTCCTGGATGACCATGAAAGAGATAAAGTGGGATGAATCTTTTCAAATATTGGACATCAGTTAAACACACGCTTAATTTTTCTATAATATTTATCTGTCATAAATAGCTTCTGGTATCATGGTTGAATCCAGAAGGCATATCTCACTAATTAATAGTCCTGATTTCTGGTTGCTTCCCTATTGTGGTTGTATCCCAGAGAGTCACTTGAGTAGTTTCTGAAATTCTGTTCATGAACGTTTGTCATCAATGGAGATATAACTGCTTTGGTATGATGGTTCCAGTGATGTCAGATATTATGAAGCATGCAAAAACTTTCATAACTCTTGAATTTGTTTGTTCAGGGGTCTGGTTGGGTACAGGAGTGTGTTCAGCAGTGACACACGTGGAACTGGATTCATGCATCGTGCTTTCCATGGTATCAATTCTCTGCATAAATTAATATCTTTTTCTTTGAACTGGCATGTAATGCTGAGTTTTCAATTTGTTTGCTTTATGTTTTTGCAAATCATGTTATTTAATTGCTTCCACGAGGTTTTACTTATTAAGTGTCAACAGAGCTTATGCTTACTCTCTTATTTTACTAACTCTCCACACTTTGTTTGACCCCCCTTCTTGCAACGGCTTAGTTTGGTATCAGTAGTTTTTTTTAATTATTTTATTTTTTCATAATATGCATGTTATTGTAATGTTGCAGCATATGAACAATTTCGAGGCCCTCTTGGTAATGTCAGGAAAGGAGTACTGGTATGTTTGGCTGCTCATCCTCTACACTTAGTTCCTACTCACACAATATGCATCGTGTTTCGAATCATTAAGCTTGTTTGGGTTGTGTGGTTTTTATTTCCTGTAGTTATCCAATTTTGTTTATTTAATTGAACAGGTGTCCATGGGTTTTGGAACTATCACAGCTCATGCATTGATGAGCTTAGAAGCTCGAGGGATTCTTTTTGTAAATCCTGGAATGGAGGTCAGAATTTGGCATCTTTTTCATGAAATATAATTTATAATTTCTATTTAATGCTAGTTCTTATATTTGTAACTCTGCAGCTAGTGTCTCCGTTACAGTTTTTATTTTTTTAATCTTCCTAGTTCCTCTCAGAAACATAAATTAGTCTTTGTTACCTCTTCGCATAATGTTTTTCCTACTATGGGTTAATGATGTGTTTGCTGTACAAGATGATTTTTTTTTATTTCATTATGATCCAAGATAACTTTCTGATAGCAATCATTTTGTCCATGTGTTTTTCTTGTCTATACTTAGTTACCATTTATCAGAATAGTCAATGCATTGCATTAACTGCACGAGACCATGTACTTAGAAATCTTTTTATTCTTATTCTTTTTTTCATCTAGGGATTTTGAGACTGCTAAAGATAAATTTAGAAGATGATTTTCAAGTAAAATATATTTTTTTCTATCAATCTAGCTATGATTTTTCTTCCCAAAAATTGTGAGTATTTTATGTTAAATTGTGGTTCAATACTTTTGACCTTGCATTGAAGCTTTTAACAACATAACAATGTGCATCTAGCTTTTTTTTTTTTTTTTTTTTTTTATTTCATGCATATGCTATGCTGGCTACAGTACTTCTGACTTTGGTTTTGGTTTTCAGACGTATGATGGAATGATTGTTGGAGAGCATTCACGGGATTCAGATCTTGATGTAAGAAGTATTCTTAGCCCGAATGCTAGTTCTATATCAAAGTTGGTGACTCGCTGACAAATTCTGATATTTCAGGTGAATCCAGTGAGGGCCAAAGAACTTACAAATATACGTGCTGCTACCAAAGATGAGAATGTTAGGTTAACTCCCCCTCGCTTGGTATGTATTTTGCCTGGCAAAATTATGCTGTTACGACTTTCTTATTTTTAGACAATGAGAATTCTAATTCTAATAACTACAAAACCAAGTAGGGTTCATGGTTTCTATTCATTCATGCATATTATCCAGCAATTAGTTTTAGGATTCATCATTTGATTAGATCTAGTTAGGAGTTCACATGCTCTGATATTTTTAAGTATCCTACAATTCCTGCTGGAAGTACAAAATTCAAATTAATCTTTACCTTGCCTGACTGAACTATGAAACTTTTTGTTGTTTGTTGATTGTCAGAGATCATACACAATAATTGCTTTAGATAATCCCTTCATAAGCGCAAAATATTTTCTTAACTTTTGTCACAGTTTTCAAATACGAAAGCTTATGAATAAGCATGGAATAATTTTGATGTCTGATATCGAATGGTGACTATCAGTATTCAATTAACTACGTCCTTTTGGCTTCTTGGATTCCACCATGCATTTATGCTTTAGACTTGGCATCGTCACTTTTAGCCTTATTTAGTATGTAATTGAAAAGTAGTTAGCGGAAAGTCAAGCTATATTGCAATGGTTGTAGCTTGTGTACTTACATCTGATGTGGTGTGGTTGCAGATGACACTTGAAGAAGCCATAGGTTATGTAGCTTCCGATGAGCTTATTGAGGTAAATATCTGCATGCAGTTTATTGTCGTCAAAATTATGTTACTTTTTTGTTTTTTTAAAGTTTTAACGTATATGGTGATATTCATTTGACATCAGTAACTTCTATTGATTGTTCTCACTGTTACATTTCTCGTACGTTTAATTTTTGTTCCTGAAGGTTACACCAAAAGCCATTCGTTTACGCAAGAAATACCTTGATGTTAACAAGCGGAAAGCTATGAGTAAAAGGCCAAAGGAGTGAAAGAGAGGACATAAAGTAAAAGGCCAGAGGAATGAGGAGTTTATCCTCGATTAAATTTTGTAAAATTCAGTGTACGATATAGTCCTTACAAGCAAATTTTTTTTTCTTACCAGGTTCTGCCATAATTAAAGTATTGATTGTATTACAGGTTCCCATGAAAGAAATATTCTTTGATAGTGATAAGTAAGTTAAGTCAATTTTGTATTTTCACAGTAGAGGTTAATAATTGGCCATGGAACAAGTTGCTCATGGTGATGATGCAATATCAAAAACTTTTGTTCAAAAGATTAAACTGTATCTGCTCTGAAAGGGCATTTTATTTGCTCCCCAGTTAATAATGGTTTATTTTTCATGTGGTTGGCTTAATGCCAATGTTTACTATCTTTTTAAGGACATGGTTGGACTAAGAACTTCTAAAAAAGATAGAATGAGATTTTTCTCAAGTTAAAAATCGTTTATGTACAAGTTACTGTCAAGAAGTTTTTGCGTATGGTTTCTTTTTGAAAAATATTTAATGTCTAGAAATGGTCATAATCTACTGTATCTACTTTTACTATGAGACTAAAGTGAACATCTTTCTTGACTTGTGCTTTTCTCTTAGGTTTTGCGGGAGGGTCAAATGCTTCAATGCATTGTGTTATTATAGATTCATTGACCACATAAACGGATATTAAATATAGCAGCAGCCTAGATAGAAATCTCAAAGCCACATTGACTGAATTAAGTTTCTTCATAAATTTACAATTTTCAATTGAGCTTTTATTAGATTTCTATACTTTATTAAGTACTTAAAAAATTTTAATTTTTAATTAAGTTTTTGCTTTTAAAATTATGAAATTACATGTAACAAAATAAAGGAACGAGTAAGATATCATTCATATTATCATTTATTAGTCATATCATCTAATTAATAAAAAAAAATTAAAAATAATAATTTAATCAAAAAATGTAATTTATTCTAATGTTATAGAAATTTAATAAAGACTCAATTAAAAATTTTGAATTTTTTTAAATTTATCAGAGTTTGAAACTTAATTTAATCTAAAATATTATACTATTCATTTAAAATACTTGAGTTATAAAAATTTGTAATATTTAATTAATAAAAGAAACGTGTTCAAAATGTTATCAAATTTTAGACGAATGACTCTAAGTTTCCTTAATATATTTTGGTGGTGGTAACAAAAAATATACTACAACATGAAAATTAAATTGCAAATATATAGTACTTTTTTTATGATATTGGACTCGGTCATAGAGAAAAAAAAGGTTTATGTAATACAGAAAGGTAGGTTTCGTATATTAACAATAGTAATTTATGGTTTCTATTAAGTTACATTGTTATTAAGCATTTGATCGGTTTGAGTATAATTATGCTCCTAGAAAAACATTTTAAAAATTTCCAGACAACTTACAATTTTATATATTTTTAATTTATATTTGATTATTATATGCCATATTAATTTTATTTATTTTTAAGTTAAGTTGCTTAAAGAAATAATTTTCTTAAATGATTTTGAAATATCATATGAGAGTAATCTGATAGAGATATTATAGAACTAGTTTTCATGATTTTTTCTATAAATATTTATGAAAGAAAAAAAAATTATGCTATATCTAACGACTAAATTAATTTTAGTTAATAAATTAATTAATTTTTTATTCTTTAAACAATTTTTATAGATAAACTCACCTTGATAGGGACTGGAGTTGTTTTAACATCTCTATTGTATTAACCTAAAATCAAGTTCACTCTTAAATGCAAGTTGGACTAAGAAATTTACTTTAGAAATTACTCTAAACGTATGTTTGAAACAAAATTTTAAAATTTAATTTAAAAATACAACAAATTTTGGAAACAAAAGTGACGTTGAGAAACCAGGATTCACATCAATGAACAGTTAATTATTTATGATGAATGAGCATTGAAGAATCGAATTTAAATTCTAAGCTAACACTCCAACTACATGAGTGAAGTACAGTGAGGCTTTTTATTTATGTCACAAGGCTACCATGATTTCTAGCTCCACCAAATATTACTCTATTTTTGCTTCTAATAATTATATTTGGTAAGCAAAATTTAAATGTTACATTCAATGTTTCACAATTACACTTCTAACCTTATAAATTTCATGACCTATTTTGGGATTGTTTTTGGATTAGTATAAGAAGGATAACAATGATAATAATCACATTTTTCGAATTTAAGAGATAAAGTCAATAAATTATTTATGTAACATATTAAATAATGTATAAGTGATTGTATGCAAGTATTCAGTTTCATTCGCTAAAACTTCGGTGAGTAGTCACATTTTTTACTTGTTTTTCTGTTTTCACCACCATAAAAAGCTTATTTGATTAGTAATCTTCTTCATTATTGCAGTTGATTTTTTCCAAATACAATTATTGTTCCTGAATTACATTGCTTAGATTTTTATTTACACAATAAATCATAAATGAAGATGTACTAAACTAGAAATAGAATTTAGGTTAAAATTATAATCCAAGATGTATTAAACCAATAACAAACTTCATACTAATAATATAGATAAATAACAATTTTCGATCTTTTAATTTTATAATTTTTCTTCTTGAGTTTAGTTTTTATATTTTTTAAAAAATTGTCTAGTTTTCATCTTCACATATATTTGTTTCTTTTACTTCCGTACAAGTGAATTCTAAAGCTAAATTATTCATTTAAGATACTATAAAAATAGTTTAATTAATTCAAATTCATAAAATAAAAAGTTTACAAAAAAGACTGTTAGACCAAATTCATGATTTTTTTTCCCTAAAATCTAGGCATAGAAGTTGTAGTATAAAAGAGTATAAAAGAACCAAAATATGAAGAATTTTAGAAGAACAAAATGATAATTTAACCTAGGTTATTTATAAATAAAATAAAGAATACACGTACTTAAATTTTTTAGTTTTTTTTTTCATAATTACCCTATTAAAAATTATAAATAATAAGTTTACTAAATTTTAAAAGTAATTATCAAAAAGTCATATCATTAATAAAAAAATTGATATTGAATTGTTTTAGTTAACTTTGTATGAGTTAAAAAGCCTTTAAAGTTATATTACATATTATTTAATCATAAATGGATATTTAAATCCTTGAATATTATATTAAATTCCAATTAGTTAAAATAAAGTTAATTTTGAAGGTTTTTCCTTCATTTTCTCACCCCAAAAGAAAAATAAATAAATAATAAGATGTATGGATGAGGGTGAAAAAGGTAAATGAAGCAAAGCCATTTTGATTGTTATGTTTGTTTGATATCATTCATTCCATTCTTTCTTTGAATGCTTCTCCCTCCATACCCTTCTGCCATTACAACATCAACAACATCAACACCATCCTCTTTCTCTCTCTTCTTCATTTCCAATGCTGAAACTTGCAGGGTTCGTAGACACTGACCCAATTGAATTCCCGCAAGAGAATTGAAGAAAAAACCATCAAGTTAGGATCTTTTGAAGGCACGGATCGCGTGAGAAGGAAGAGGGAAAATGGGTGCGTATAGAGCGGACGATGATTACGACTACTTGTTCAAGGTGGTGTTGATCGGAGACTCCGGCGTTGGCAAATCGAACCTCTTGTCTCGATTCACGAAGAACGAATTCAGCTTGGAATCTAAATCCACCATTGGCGTTGAATTCGCCACCCGTAGCATCCACGTCGATGACAAGATCGTAAAGGCGCAAATTTGGGACACCGCGGGCCAAGAAAGGTCACTGCTTTTTCTATTTTTGTCTTTTTAGACGTTTCGAAAGGGTTGGTTTCTTATGATAAACGTAACCAAGATTTTAAACTTTCGTGAAAAAAAAAATGCGTTTTTGTTTAGTGGGTAATTATGTCTCGAATGTGATTGTTCAGATGATTTTGGGATGGAACTATTTCATTTAATCTCATCTCAGATTTCTGTTTTGATTTTTTTTACGGATTTGAACGTGGGGAATGAAAATAAAGAAAGACAGGAAAAGATTGTTTTTCTTTTGCCATAAAAGGTGACGGAGAAATGGATAAATATTGAATTTTTAGTATTTTGTTTTCAATTTAGATTTCTAACTTTTCCTTTTATAATAGTCCTCCCACCCTAGCAAACATAGGGGTATTGTTTGATGATTGGGGCTGCATTGGGTGGACCATAGTTTTGTGGGGGTTTGATTAAAGTTTAATGTGTTTTGTTATTATTCTTTTTTGAATAATGGTGTGTGATTTGATTTGGCAATGATGATTTATGCAGGTAACATGAGATTTTGGTTTTTTGGTGGTTGTGGGGTTCTTGCTTTTGATCTAACTTTTTTTTTTTTTTTTTTTTTTTGTCTTTTTAAGAATGCAAGCATGGGATTACGCATTGAGCTTTTTCTTATAGGATGGAGAATGTTGCTATTTCATGCTTTTTATGGTACTGTGGATGCATGTTCTGAAATTGATGAAAGTCATGAAATTGATGAATCTGAAAAGTAATGAAATGGGTTGAAGATTGTTTTGTTTCCCCTTTGTGTTGGTTTCAAGGTTGCTGGAAGAGGGATATAATTGTTCTGTGGATGAATTATTGAAGAATGGTCCAAAGTCTAGAGTATAAATTTATGTGTGAAATAATGGATGAGTTTGAAAATGTGTATTGCTTCCAGATCCATTGATTCTTACAAAATCTTCATTTCTTTCCTTGATCTGACTCCTTTGAAGGGAGTAACTCATTTCAGAAGATAAAGTAATATTAATTGTTTATCAGGATAATTAAATGTTGATATTATTACCTATGCATGCATAACAAATTATGTGCATGTTATCAACATTGAAATGACTTACTTTACCATTGCTAACATAATAAAAAAAGTCTTCTTTTAGTGGTGTGTCATGTGAGAAAATATGCTGGGAAGATGACAGAACAACTTCACTTCTGAAGTTTGGCTTGCTTTATTTGGTTCATATGTCAGGCACTTTTTTGAAATGAAATGAGGCTAAGATTTTAGTATGTGACTGATTAAAACCAAAATATGACAGTTTCAAATTTTCTGAGAAATATTTAATGAGGGGGAATATGGTAGCTGTGTGAAGTGTACTGTAGGACGAGGATAATTATTTGTATCTGGGAGTGTGATTTAATGTGATTCTTTGGGTAGGTTTTATTTGCCAATGAGAATGGTATACTATACACATGCACAGAATGGTGCAAAACAGTAATAGTGGAAAGGAGCCAGTTTTGGCTGTATTAAATATAGCAACCACCACCAAACTTTGTCTCACAAGATGTAAAGTATGCCAATCCATTTTAGTCCCCAAAAGGTAGAAGTAACTTTGAATTTGGATTCTATGCTAATTTTGTGTGTGTTGTCCTCTACTGTCTATTGTGTCTTTAAAATACACTAATTTTGTTATTTTAAAGTATATTAGAAATCTTTTTAATATATCAAAAAGTAGTGTATTTTAACAGTAGACGACAACACAACAAAACTTCCCAGATGAATGCAAGAACATCAATCACATTGGTCCTTCAAAGAAAATTAATGTGTAGTTCTTCAGTAACGAATAGTTATTAATATGGTCCCTACAACAACATTTGACATTAATTTACTCTTAATTGTAGAAGTTAATATCAATTTAGTCAATTAACAGCAGAAAATGACATCAATCTACCTCTGCAATCTCAGTCTGTATTTGATACCAGTTTTCATGATTGAAAAGGGACTAACATGATGTCAAAATTCATGACTACTATATCTTTTTGAAGGACTAAAACTTAAAAGAAGCTGAAAGCTTCAATGTTTTTCTAATGATCCTTTTTGTAACTTAGCTTTGCTTTGAAGTCTACACTTGCAATGATTTTTGTCTGTGACGTGGTCATTACTCATTACTCATTACATACAAATTATAACTCAATACATCAAGTGTATTCCATCATCATAATGCTGCATATACAAGGTCTCATTCTTGGTATTTCCACAGATATCGTGCAATCACAAGCGCTTATTATCGAGGGGCCGTTGGAGCATTGCTTGTGTATGATGTTACCAGACATGTGACTTTTGAAAACGTGGAGAGATGGTTAAAGGAGCTTCGTGATCACACAGATGCCAACATTGTAATCATGCTGGTAGGGAACAAGGCGGATCTGCGCCACCTACGAGCGGTGGCGACGGACGACGCAAAGGCGTTTGCTGAGCGAGAAAACACATTCTTCATGGAAACATCTGCTCTTGAATCCTTGAATGTTGACAATGCCTTCACAGAAGTTCTGACTCAGATATACCGTGTTGTTAGTAGGAAGACTCTTGAGATTGGAGATGACCCTGCAGCATTGCCTAAGGGCCAGACCATCAATGTTGGCTCCAAAGATGATGTCTCAGCTGTCAAAAAAGCTGGATGCTGCTCTGCATAATTTTTCGCAACCCTTTTGCACCACAATGCTATATCTATTTCTGCATGATTCAACCAACCAAGTGAAAGCTTTTAATACCTGCACTACACTTATCTTCTTCTTTTTTTATGTAATTTCTTCTCCCTCGTATCTTGCCAAGTTTATTGTTTTCTTTTTTCTCTCTTTTCCTTTGATGTAAGCATGGTTTGGTCATAGGAATGATGTCATGTCATATTGCCCTTAGATATACACAGAATTTGCTGTTTTGTATTGAGTGAAAGCTACATCTGGTTCTTAGATTGATTCAGAAGTTGTTACATTCTCATCATTCTTTCTCAAAGTTCCCATTCCACTGGAACAAGAAAAAAACTTTGATAGATAGTTAGTGTTATTCAATCCTGAAAGAGTTATGGCTTGTTCATATGGCAGCATCTCATAACAATTTCACACTTGTAGCTCTGGTTAAGTTTTAGCTATAATAACAATACTAGTCTTTAACTCTTGTTGCCCTTTTTCTTTCTGTTAATTTTTTTTTTTATTATTATTATCTAAACTAGCATAAGGTCAAGGTTAACAAAAAATTTACATCAAAATACATCAGAAGATGGAATAACCAATATATATGAAAAGTACTTCGAAAACATTTGTTTCATTCTTCTCTGACGTCTGTGATGTCTCTCTCATGCAACATCTGGTGTGCATTTTCTTTTTCACTTCTTGCAGATCTCACCAAAATATTCCCCTTGGTCTTTATTAAAAGTAACTTTGTAGAAATTTTATATTATTCTTTTTATAAGACACTTCATGCTTTCAATTATACATTTATTTATTTTGTGTTTATATTTTAGGTATCTATTTCAGAGTTTGTATTTAATGAGGAGATACATAATCGAAATTGTAAATTACTTATTTTTGCTATTCTTACATCACGTATAATTATTATGAGAATTAATATTTTTAATTCAAACAAAGATTAATTTTTTATTAGTAAGGATAAAATAGGTAAGTTAATATCTTTTTTTTTTTTAAAAAAAATCTATAAATATTAACATCTTATATTTTTTTAACCACATAGTTAGGTTAATGGTGTCCTATAATAAGGTTTGGAAAAGTAGGGTTTTGCAATTAACTTATGCATTATAGAAATAATGGTATATATCATAATATTTCAAGAACACATTCTCACATTTATTTTCAAATAAATTTTGTCAACAAATAAAATGAATGGGTTGTAAGAGAATAGAAGAGTGGTATGAATAAATTTAGGCGATTTCTTCGACACCTCCGTAATTTTGACCTCCGTCTCCATAATTTTTTCTATTTATAATTTGGAATAGAAGAGTAAATGTATTATATTTCAGATAATACATTTTAAAATACAAAATAAAAAAATACATCTTAATTGTATAATTTAAAATATAATTTTGTATTCTATGTATTTCATAATAAAAAAAATGTATTTTAGATTGCATCTGAAATACATAAAGTCATGGAGGTGCAAGAAGAAATATATATATATATATATATATATATATATATATATATATATATATATATATGTATATGAAAAAAGTTACCATTAAAATATAGAGATAAGGCCAAATGGCAAAGTTTAATCCAATACCACAATGAGATCAATAAATATAAGTCTCGGCAGTTTCTTCTTGCACTCCCATAATTTCAATTTCGATTGTACTTCTATAAACTTTGAAATCTAAAATTTATTCTCTTGTTTAAAATTTTTAGGCTTAATTATTGTTTTAGTCCTCTAATTTGTTAGCAAATTTCAAAATGGTCCTTCTATTATTCGGAGTCTCAATTTAGTCCTCAAGTTTTGAAAAGTGACTCAATTTAGTTCTCTCCGTTTAATTTAAACAAACGCCATTCAAACAGTAGTGAGGTGGCACAATTGTACTGATACGTGTCAACATTTTTAAGAGGCAAGAGCAATTAACGTGGCATATGTTGAAAAGGTTTAACTTTGTTTAGAAATGGGAATCATGAAACCCTAAATTTTTCCCAGCATCCTAAATTCATTCTTCTCCTCCGCTACGTTGCTGCACAACATTCTTCTAATTAT
>Ga0214545_1009141_pt1 | contig 15277 bp, 5 predicted proteins | sample CNSS4metaG_FD_160064 | JGI IMG/M metagenome (GOLD analysis project Ga0214545, IMG submission 160064) | Root nodule microbial communities from cowpea collected in UCLA plant growth center, Los Angeles, California, USA - CNSS4 | ecosystem: Host-associated > Plants > Roots > Nodule | place: USA... | reverse complement strand
CTTTAAAATAAAAAAAAAAAAAAAAACATTGATAACATCAATCAAATCCCCAGCATGCACAAGCAAACTGTCACAGAAAAAAAAAAAAGTTGTCCTTTTGATAGAATTTAGGAAGTGAGTTGAATCCATCTTAGGGTGAGCTTGCAGGTACCGTAAACAGCGTTTGGTCTAACAGGGCTTTTAGTTGATACAAAACTGTTGCTTCTTACAAAAGGCTACATCTGATGTATAGTGCCTATTTGGCTCCACCGCTCCACGCCTACTCGTGCTATTTGTCACCCCTACCACCCTCTGCACACTTTTTTAGGTCAAAAATATCATAAAAAACTTGTCTCTACTGTCATCACCACTGTACCACAACTTCAGCCCCATGCTTGCTTATACCAGACACACTCCAATTCTGCACTATCTTTGTTTGTACTATTTATTCAATCACATCCTTTTGCAGTTCTGTTATGTTGGATCATTGTAACAAACAAACAAACAATGAGAGGGAAGCTTTTCTTTGGAGTTGGTTTAACAACCTTATGGAGTAAGCTCAGACTATGTCTGTGATTGTAATTTGTGGAACTAATTTTTGTAGAGATACAAAACAGTTGGCACTCCTTATGTTCGTCATTAATTTTGTTACCAATGTACTGTTTTTTTTTTTTTTATCAAATTTAAGTTGAAAGACATAATTCAATAATTTATTAAAATTAATTTTAATCAACTCATAGGCCACAGACCGCAAAGTTGAGCCAAATTCAATTGGACCATATAATACAATTATTTGGCATCATTAATGGCGCAGCTAAATAATCATCATAAATGCCTTCTTAAATGCAGCATGTGCAGATGTGTAATCAAAATTGCTGCTTCATGCTTTCCTTTTAATCTTTCCTATTTATGTTTTTTAAAGATGAATTTTTGAAGAGTGAATTTAAGAAAATAGAGATACATGAGTGGAATTATTTGAATTAAAGGATGGATAATAAGAAACAAAAATATAAGATATTAAAGTTAGTAAATAATGTGATTAGTTTTTCAAACTAAAAAAGAAAATTAAAAAAAATATTTTAATTGATAAAAATAAAAGATTAATATTTTACTTTTAGTTACAAAAATGATTTAAAATAAAATGTATAATAATAATAATAAATAGAGACACTTGCTTCATCTACTTTTCTATGTTTTTGGTAGAGGCGACGCTTTGTCCACTTAGAATCGATTCTACTGTTAAAGAAATTACTAAGAATACATTTTTTATAAGTCATACAATTTATTTTTCTCTACAAAAATTCGCCTTTCTTTCACAAATTTATTCAAATTACCGAAAACAAATGTAATACTGCATGTTCTAATATTAAGTATGATGATAGAATTGTCGATAAAAAACACCTCAAAGGATGAAATAAGGAAGGGAGCAAGAAAAGTAGGATTTTTAGATGTGGATAAAAGAATGAATTTTCTTAGTTATACTATCTTCAAGCAAGGAATTTTGTTCTTTAGTATGACATTTCTAAAGTGACAAACTAAGTTTAAGTCTAATTTAAATAATATTAAGAAATTTGCCTTCACTTATATATATTTTAATTTGACATTATCAACTTCTCACCTTTCTTTCCAAACCATTCAAACCAATATTATATATCTCCTAAATATTAATGTAGAGAATTGCACCCAAAATTTCTTTCACTCTCTTTTAACTTTTACCACTAGACCAACCTTATAATTTCATTTTATATCTTTATGTGAATTTGTTACAATAATAATACTAATAATATGTTAAATTAAATATCACGTTAGAACTAGATATTTACAGATAATCCAATTCCCTACCGAATGAAAATAATTGTCGAAGACAAATGATAGCAATGATAAGATGCTGAAGTTTAAAAATGAAAAATAGAATAGAAGTCTCAAAATTTGAAAGTTATTTCTTTTTAGTTATTGTGTGTGTTGGACAAGAAAAAGTGATGAAACATACGGGACAAAAAGACATACTAGATTATATTTATATAAAGTTGACCAACTAACATCTTTGTTATAACTATTATAAGGAATGACTTAAGAGTTTGGTAGACCTACAATAAATTTAAAAAATATGTCTTTTATTTAAAATTTATTTTTCAAGTTTTTTTATGTAAAATTATTTATTAAATTTTCATAATTGATTTTCTATAATATTTCATTTTCAATAGATAATAAAGCTAATATATTTAATATTTGTTGAGACATTGATGATGTTAAATAAGCTTTTATTATCTTTAACTTTGAAAAATTTGGATGGAAGTAACTAAAATATGCATTTGGAAAAGAATCTATTATTCTACATAATTTAGAATGTCATTTTTCAAATCTATAATTTCTCTTAAGATATTTAATTCTAAAAATAAATCAAATCCATCAATATCTAACAAATTATAATGTTTTAAAGATTTTTAAAGCTTTAAGCATTTTTCTTTAAAAAAATGTACAATGTAGTGACTTTAACTTTTTAACACTAAATAGAAAACAAAAAATATATTCATATATATTTTTGTCAAGAGAACAATCATCATATAGTCTCAATCTCCGAAAAGTTGAAAAAAATTAATTTTTTTTATACATGTGTGTATTTTTATAACATGTTATAAATATAAGATATTTAATAAATATTTTTACAATATTTGTATATTTGAAGTTTAGATGAACGTAATAAATATGATAAATGTGATTAAAAGAAAAGAAAGAAAAATCCAAAATATAATAATGAAACAGTGTTAATTTATTTATATATGATAAATAAATTTCCAAAAATGAATAAGGTATGAAGTAGAGGAATGATATAGCTTCACTGAGAAGTTGCATCAACAGTAGAGACCCATGTGGTTCAAAAGGAAAGGTCAAGCACCAATGGCCATGCGTTGTTTTCTTGCTCTATTCCATTTAAAATGATAGTGATATATATATATATATGGTTGTCTAAGAATAAATTGTTTTAATAATTTATTATTTATGTAATTTCTAATCATGATAAACCATCTAGTTCTCATTTCAATAAGGTGTTTAAATATTTTTAAATAATTATTTTTTCCTCTAATATAATAAAAGACTAAGAGAAAAAACTATATTAGCAATCGACACAACTTTCAAATTTCAGTTACATGAGAATAATTCACTTTAAACTATAGTGTTTTTTTTAAGACTAATGAAGTATCTACTAAATTATTATTAACTTGAAATTGATTTATTTTTCTTTTAGTATTTCTTTTATATGCTAATTTAATTTTTATTGTTTTTCATTTTTAGTCTATTATCATTTATTTCAATTTTATGCTCATTATATATATATATATATATATATATATATATATATATATATATATTATATTAATTTATTTTTTAATGTCTAACAATTTAAATTAAAAAAAAATATTTAGCGTTGCAAGTTCAACTAAGAAACGATAATACAAATAAAAATTGACATAAAAATTAAAAAATTAATGTAACAGTAATTCAATTTGTGAAATAAAAAATGTAAATTTTTAAAAAATATATAAAAATTAAATTTGATAAATATTTATTAGAGCATGGTTTGTCTAAATAATAAAACATATATACAACTTTTAGAGAAATAATTAAAGGTCCTACACAATTTAATAAGAATTCAATTTTTTATTTTATTTTATAGTTATAAATGACATATTTTTTTTAAAATAAAAATGTTTATTTCTATATCAAACCTACACAATTTAATAAGAATTCAATTTTTTATTTTATTTTATAGTTATAAATGACATATATTTTTTTTTTTAAATAAAAATGTTTATTTCTATATCAAACTTATATAATTCTACTTTCTTAATGTTATTTTGCACTTATAAACTAGTTTATTATTTTGTTTTCTAAATATAATTCTATATAAGTCAATCGTAAAAGTTTGAAACGTATGACTTAATAATTGGTTTATCAACATCAATTATCGGTTTAGCAACTAAATAATTTATCAATTAGTTTGTCAAATATATTTTATATCTCAATTCTTAAATATATATTTTTAAATTATGTTGGTAAACTTTAAATTTGCAATTACATCCTTAAATTGATAAATAATTCTCAATCAAGTTCTACTCACATTTGTTTGAATTACTATGTAATTAAAAAACAAAAGTGGATGTCTTTGGAGCTAGTCTGTAAATCTATGTCTTAGGAGCTAATTTATACATACTTTCAATTCCTTCCTTATATTTGTAATATTAATATATAAAATATGTTTTTTATTTTAAAAAAATTATTGTATTAATATTTTTAATTAAAATATTAAATGAAATTATATTAATATAAAGTTTTTAATTTTAAAAAAATAGTATTAATGTAATACACAATTAATAAAATAAAAATTGTTGTAATTTATTATACTATCATATTATTAATAAGTTTTATCGTATAATATATTTAATAATTTATTTTTTATAGTGTATTATATAAATTTTATCATATAAAAGTTAAAATTTCCGTTAGTCCTTTTTATTAAATATTATTTTATAAATAATTATATTTCTCTAGGTCTAAGAAATAAAGTTGTCATAGTGGTGGTTAAGAACTACCTCCATTTAAATTTAAATTTTATTTTGTTTAACTTCTAATATTTTGTTAAATTAAACAAATATATGCATGATTATTTTATATAATCAATTACATGAGGAGTGTAATGTCACATTATGAGAAAATGACTTCATTATATTATTTTGTATTTTGTGTTTTTCAAAAGAATCCCACGTGCATGTATCAATCACTTATTTATATACTTCTATTTTAAATATTTATCTAATTATACATGTTGATCTCTTTAATCATGTTCTTTTGACAATTGTCCTAATCCAATAATTATTTATTTTGGAAGGTCAGACCCTCAATTTCAGGAGCGAAAAAAGTTCACGGATTTGGGTTTTGTTTGCCCAGACGAGGATAAAATCAAAAGCTTGACTTCATTTAATTATATATAATTTAAAAAATACTATAGGAAAAACAATATCTTTGATAAATAATAAAAATAAATTTAAGTCTTATTTAATTACCATATTTTATCTTTTTTTATTCACGTCAACATCAAAGTTTTTATAAGTCACAATTATAATCGTACTGAAAACTTTTCTCCATTGTCGCGTTTTGATAGAAACCGCTCCCACTAACGCCAGTATTCATAACTGTTTTGTACAAGCTAGGTCTCTAAATTGTAAGTAAATTTTTTGCATATTTTTATTCTTCATTCACTAATTTTAAATTTCTTGTGAATAAAACGTCTAGATGTGAAATAAAAATTACGGCTCAATTGTGGGTGTGTATGAGTGAGAAAATTTAACAAATAGAAGAAAAAAAGCACAAAAAGGTGACACATGTAGTACTATTTATAAATATAAAGAAAAAAACAATTTACAAATAAAATAAAAGAATGTTAATGATAGAAAGTGGTTAGGATATTAAAATATAATTTTGAAGACAACAAAAAAAAGGTGATCGAATTGTTCAAAATGAGGAATTATGGGGCTAAAAAGTAGGAATTAGTGGTACTAATGTGTTTGGTATTAAATAGGCAGGTTGTGTATGAGTAAGTTTTTGTTTCTTTTTGAGTTGTTTGATATGAATGATGAGGAATGTTTTTTGTTTTAAAATGGGTTCCTCTTTCTGCAAGGATATGTGTTTGATTGAATAGGGTTAATAGTTAAGAAGTAGTTGATACGATTTTGACTGCGATATGATATATAGTGACAGGTGCATGATGCGAGTGATGTTGTAGCTATACTATTTTTAGGTACACTAATTGGATGTTGCAGGGCTTGGTGTGAGTTGGATTTGGCCATTTGCTCCTACCATTTTTGGGTACAAAAACAGTGGATGATTCAACAAATTTGCCTTCTACATTGTATTAATTGAAAGAGACACCTTCGCATTGCCAGTGTAGGTCCTTTATATAATTCATAAACTTTCTACTTCCTACCACATTACCCTTTTTCAACACTTTAACATTTATTCTTTACTATACAAACATGTATATTGCACCAATAATGCAAGCTCCGACGAAGCCATTTATAAGATTTTGAAAAAATTATTTTGAGAATTAAAATAATGTATTCAAATTAAGTGTAATTTTAATGTTTAATATGTTATAATATGTTGGGAATTCAAGTGTTAGTCGCTCTGAAGACCCATAAATCTAGTCTTAAGATTTTTTTGTTAAGAGTGGTATCAATTTCTTATATATGGGTTAGACTCATATTTCATTGATGTTGTATCTCCTAGTGATCTTCTATTGAAAGACCCAACAGTGGTATCAGAAAGGAAGGTTCGTATGGTGACCGGTTCAGACGAGTCCCTGTATCGAAAGTCTTCCTGACAGTGGGTCAGGTAAGCATGTTTTGTTAAGATGAACGACGATACAAGTAAGAGGCACTTGTGGCTTAAATGCTTCCACATGAGATGGAAGTACCAATGTGAAAAGACTCACACTTGAGGGTTGGGAATCCAAGTGATGTTGTATATCTCCCTATAAACCTATAACCTAAAGGTTTTTGGTTAAAAGTGATGTCATTCCCTTATGTGTGAGTGTGCGTTGGGCTTATGATGTTGTATCTCTTTAGTGATCCTCTCTTAAAAGACCCAACATAATCAAATTCAAAACCTTTAATAAAAAAAAACTCTCATTTAGAAATCTTTATTATATCATGTTAATCATAAAAAAACAAGGTTAACATTGTTAGTACAGTACTAACGAAAAGTATAAAGGATATGATTGTATCAAACTTTTCAAAATAATAGGATCAAATTGAGACGCATATAAAAAGAGACCGATATGATGTTTTCCTACAAAAGTGGAGACAGGTCAAGACGGGCCCAACGACCAAGACAGGTCGAACGAGCCCAAACATCAAGACATATCAGACAGGCATGACGACCAAGACGGGTCGGACAAGCCCGACGACACAAACAGGTCGGCCAGGCCTAACGACCAAAACAAGTCAGGCGGGCTCGACGACCCACACGAGTTGGGCGATCCCTACGACCTAGATGTTTTGGGCTGCCCGACAACACAAACGGGTGGGACAAACTCGATGACCCAAATAGGACAGGCGGGCTCGATGTCCCACACGGGTCGAGCAGGCAGGGCGACTTACGGGTGTGGGGAGGACTCAAAGACCTAAACGTGTCGGGTATGCCTAACGATTCGGATGACCCGATCGACCCAACAACATTTTGAAATGTAAGGTATTCTAATTTCTTTATCCAAAAGTTATTTATAAAATGAAGAAAATTTAATTGCAAGCAATTCAAATACAATGCATTTCAGTTTCTTAGCATTGTTGAAATATTTCATCTAAACACAATGTCAAAATTTGTTTGTTGTATTTGCTAAATCTAAAACATATGCGGGTTCTATTTGAAAAGAACAAATAACAGATATTCTTGATGGTTCTATTTGAAAAGAACAAATAACAGAGATTCTTGATGATCAAGATGTTTGGTCTAATTTTAATATATATCTATCATATATAATTACTTTGTTGAGAAAAAAAATTAGGATTAGAAAAAAAAAATAGTTAAGTGTTATCTTGTATATTTCCACCACAATTTTTTTTCTCTGGAAACTTAATTTTCTTAAAAAATAGTTGAGAGCATAAGGAAGGGGGAACTTATTCTTATATGTCAATGATAACAAACACAAGTTAGAAAAACTAAAGAAAATTTGTGTCGTTTTTTCTACAAGTCAAAGGATGTATTATTAATCGTACGCCACCATACAAAAGTTGTACCATAGTTTAAAAAACTACCCAAACTAGAAAAAGAAAAGTCCAAATTAACGATATATATTTGTGCAATTCCATTTACAAAAGTCTATCTTTAAACTTGATCACTTGTGTTGTAAACATATAAAAAATTTATTATTTTTGTGACATAAATAAATATATTATTCTGAAAAGATATAGTGGAGAACTTTATAAGTTTTTGAATATGTTAAAGAATATTTGAGAAAATGAAGTGGGAAAGTTGAGAATAATAGAGAGACAAAGGATGGACACCCCTTTTCTTTCTCTTTTCCACATTAGACGGTCCTACAATACCCATACGAATGTTTGCTCGTGTCTGCCATAGTTGTCTTCTATATATATATATATATATATATATATATATATAAAATAAGGCTTCAACAAATCACTCATCATACAGGTGTTGTTGAATGTTTGTACTCTGTTCCTATAGGATTAAGTGTAGTCAAACTAGATATGTGAGTGTGACTTAAAAATATGACAGCAAACTAAGAGAAGGGAAAGAACAACTCTAATTTTTACATATCCATTGTAACTGATCAGTTAACAACAGAATAAGAGGGAATAATTTGTTTCACTGACTTGTCGATTGAAAAATATGAAGAATGAGAAAAATTATTCATAATAACATTATTTGGAAAATTTTCATCTTTTTTTTATTGTATTATTTGTTAGATAGTTAAAAAAGAAATCATACCTTACTATTATTTACTGATCAATTGTGAGCCTATTTGTTTGCTATGTACCACTTGTAAATTAATTCTTACAATATAAAGAAATTTTCACATTATAAATATTTATGCTTCTTTTACTTTCTTGCCATGTCCATTTTCATTGGAGCTTCTCATCAATTTTTTTTAAATAATTTTATTCTATTACTTATTATTTTATTATTAAATTGTTATTTTGAAATATTTTTTTTTATGTGTAACTAAAGTGAAAAAAGAAGAAGAGAAAATTCAAGATTTGAACCTAATTGGATAGTTCTAGTTAGGTGATTGCAATATTTAAGTGAATAACTGAGAATGTGTCATTTTTTTTTACTATAATATAAACATGAAATAATTTTTCCATTTTATTATAATTGACTTGTCTCTTCTAGTATTAATTTATTTCAGGATCACTGATTTTTATTAGAATTTTTTATATGAATTTATTATTTAAATAACATTTTTATTTATTATACTTAAATTTGAACGAACATAAAATTTGAAAGATTACTTAAATAAATAGTTTATAACACTTAAATTTTGTATTTAACAAACATATTAACATTGATAAATTCGAACATTTGTTTAAGCTTCAAAGTATTATTTAAAAATTGGGAAAATATTGTTTTCATAAAATTTATTTTCATTTAATTACAATTATAAAATTTTTTTTTGAAAGACAATTGGATCATCTTCGATTCATGTCACACCCATTATAAGTTCAAATCTTGGTCCTATAAAACCTTCTCATCCAAGTATGCCAATAAATTTAAAATGGAAATTCTTAATAAATATATAAAATTCTTTTTGTATTAAAAAACTATTTTGTAAAAAAATATTAAATATAATAATCAAATACGTTTAGATTAACATGTAAATAATATATCATTAAATAGATCTCATAACACTTTTGAAAATGATATGACATCATTTAAGACGTACACAAAATAAATTATAAATTAAGGTTGGTGTTATAAGGCGTGCATTGAAGATTGCCTTGTAATGTTAGTTTCATTTATAAGTTGTTCATAGTTTTACAAACAAATCATTGGTACAGTTAAAGCTCAACCGAATCTCATAAATAAGTAGTTGAAAGTAAATACTTCATTAATACTCCTATAACACAAATAAATAGTTTTTTAGATAATTAACTGTCTTCTTTTTCTAATTTTAATAAGAAGCTCAAATAAAAAGGTTAATATTGAATATAATATTAAAAGAACAATGTTTTTTGGTAATAAGATGAAATGAATTGGTTTAATCTAAATCACTTTGTAAATAAAATGTTTCCAAGAATTTATGCGTTGAACACAAATCTTATTGACATAAATTTAAAACAAGTTATAGTAGTTATACAGTATTTTAACCAGTTTAAATAGACTTTCAAAAACAATTGCTGCAGAAATTCCACAACGAATTAAAAACAGCCCAATATTTATTGGACCTAAAAAAAGCAAAACAAACATTAATATATCAACACATTTTCATCTGTCAGTAATATTCATTCTGCAGCTATAAAGCTAGAGTAGATTCAACAATGAAAAACATTTAAACAGCCACAAAAATAATTTCAAAAATAATTTCGTCAGTTCATTCAATCTCATTTTAGTGCATACATTAATATATCAACACATTTTCATCTGTCAGTAATATAGTAATATTCATTCTGCAGCTATAAAGTTAGAGTAGATTCAACAATGAAAAACATTTAAACAACCACAAACATTTCATTCAATCTCATTTTAGTGCACTGTAGTGCAATCACTAAAAGAAAGAAACTTGTGTGGACCCTTGCCAAAATGACAAAAATCAGTTTTATATATATATATATATATATATATATATATATATATATTTTGTAGATGATTATATCATACAAGGTATTGTTTTCAGAAAAATCATGTTGGAAATGCAGTCAAACGTTTAATATAAGCTAGTTAATTATTAAATTTATTTTATCTGGTACTCGTTTGTATATATTAAATATATTTTATTAATAAATCACTTAAAAAGTAAGTAATAAATAGTCAACATATTGTCAATTTAATATTTATTTTCTTACATTTCATTATATGTCCGTAGCCATACATAAACGTTAAACTTTTATTTTAAAAGGTATGGATGATGATTATTATAATTTTAAGAATATTTTAACGTTTGCATATATAATAGTTAGATTTTGTTCTTTTTAGTAGAAAAAGACAAGAACAAAAAACTAAAAGAGCAACAGTTAATGCCCATCAAGTATTAAAATGAAAATCTTTAAATAAAAAAAGAATTATAATGTATTAAAAGTTGTAATTCTATCGATGAAGTATTTTATGATAATTTGGACAAAATTAAAACAAGTATTATAATTATAGTTATTTATATAAACACCAACTAATTATAATTTATATATGATAAAATACTCAAGGTGATGTTCTTCTTTATTTCTAGTCCTTAACGCGTAATCTCCACTAACTTCATTGTCCAAGATTCCATCTATTTTTTGGTGATTGAGAAAAGGTTAAGAAGAAGATGACAAAGGAGCGTAATTGGCTTAAGAAATGAATGAGTTAAGTTTCCAACATGGTTAAAAGTAAAATTCAAAGCAGGAGGGGTGGATCGCTTTATCTTCTCCCCCATTTTAGCGTCCCTTCCAAGATTAACCCTAATAAACAAAGGAGAAAGAAGACTAAACAAATGAGGGAGAAGACTAGAGGAAGAGCAAAAGATGGAAAAGAGAACAATCGAGAAATATTCCAAGAACACAAAGTCCATAAGTTCAATATTTTCTTTCACATGAATCAATGTCTATTGTATCAGCAATCAACACTTAATTGCAAACACCAAAGGAAGCAAGAAGGAAGAAAAAAAGGTAATTTGATACACAAACTCTTCAATATATATATTTTGTGTTTCTCTATTTTTTTGGTTTCTGATTGTGGATGGTTGGAATGGGGTAGGAGAATCAGAAAGAAGGTATTGAACTCACTCATGAATCACAGAGCGAGACCCAGGTTGGTCCGGTTCAGTTGACGCCGTGCAGTACTTCCTTCTTGTGAAAGTTCCTGTGGCAGCCGCAAGCCGTACAGGTAAGCGCCGCACTGGTTCCCTCACCGGCACTGGCCATGAATTCCCTGCAACCATCGACCGCGTAACCTCCGGTGTTGGCTGCATGATTCTTCTGGCACTCTCCGTATCGAATATTCCCCACCGCAGAAGATGCGGCGTATTCTCTCTTCACCACCACCTGCCTCTTTTTCATCTTGAAAAAACCCTAACCGCCTCTTGATTCCGCACAGCACAGAGCAGAAAAGTCAGTCGGAGATGGACGGAAGGATCCTTTCAGTTCATGATTTGATCGAAAAGGAAGCAGAAAGCAGGAAGGATATAGAGACAGGTGTATGTATATATATAATATAATATATAGCGCCCTAGGTAGCTGTGTCTATATACAATTAATATATAGTTGGTGGTTAACCCTAACCCTAGCGTGTAGATTTATAAATGGCAGGGCGTAGGGGCGAGGGGGCTATAGGTAGGATGAAGAGATGGAAAATGAGATCATAAGTGATTCGGAATTGAGCAGGGAAAGTTTTTGGTGGTGTAAATAAAATAAAATTTGAAGAGGGGTATGGTATGGTATGTATAAGGACAGGCAAAAAAGGAGGAGGAAAGCATTAATGATTATTGGTGTATGAGCCAATGAAGGAACAACACATGATGAAGAGGGAGCGGTGGGTGTTTTAATTGGCTACAACGCAAGAGAAAGGGTTCAAGTGTTTGTGTTTTGGAGGTGGCGCCCTCTGATTCAGAAGAGGACAAAACTTAAAATGGGGGAGCTCAAGAAGGGAATGCTTGTCCTCACACTATCCCATACAACCCTGGACTTGTCTTCCACAATTGATAGCTCACCTATCACTCTTCCAAAACAAAACAAAACAAAACAACACACTTAGCTGCATGTCAAAATTTGGCACCAATTTATGAATCAGATGAGAGTAAATTGGTTTTGGCCAAAACCTCAGAGATTAAACTACATAAGTAGACTCAGCCGCTAATTTTATATCTGCAGTGGGTCCAATTTGATACTAAAAAGGCAGATTGCTGGCCCTTGCTACTGTGACAACAACTCTTGTAAGATTCTAATAATTATAAGACCATTCCCCCACTCTCTCATATACCAAGTGTGGACCCTTATCTTCTCTCCTTTGGATCAAATCAAGGACAACGTCATAATTTTTCCTAAATTTCACTTTTCTATCTATGCTCTCCAACAATACCCATCTGCCATCATCAAACCTAAACAATTTCTTCCATCTTTCTGTTATTGTTGTTGTTATTGAAGATATCCTACGCATGGGTTTGTTTGCAAATATAGGAGGAACTGAAACACGTAGAAAGTGTAGAAGAAGGAAGAGAAAAGAGAAGCGAAGAACCGGCCGCTTCCACAAGATCTGCGTATTGAGGATTTTGAAATATTCTTATTGTGGTAGGATTGTATGGGAAAGAATACGAAACCATAGACATGTTTGACGTTGAAAGGCATGGATTCTTCAATTAATCCATGAGTAATACATGTTCAAGCAGGCATGAGGAGCCTCCACCAACACCATCTCAAAGTAAAGAACTAGAAAGGACAAGCCCACAATGGGTCAGTAACATGTGCACATTTGAGAACATGACAAAGGACAAGGACTCGTGCTTGTCAATCAGACATCGACCTAACTCGTTTACATTAATTACACCACAATTCAAAAACATCATCAATTCAAATTTCTTCTCCTCCTTAAACAATAACCCTCTAATTAATCATATCTTTGGACTATAAAGTAAAACTAGTATGAAATATGAGATAGCTTGAGGCATTGTGTTTATGGTTTTTGAAGACAATGGCATAAGTTTGCCAGCGTTGAGATGTGAATTGTGTATAACTTTCTAGTAGCAGAATTTATGAAGGCGTTGAAACAATGTGCTGTGATGCCTGGCTGTATAGTAATCTGTCCTTTTGGCTAACGTCAAGTACTGATAGAAGTGTGTGTGGCTCTTTAGTTCCATTGAAGACTATACGTGTAGGGGGCACTCCTCCCATATTCTTCTCACTCACACATCCACCATTACCCATATCTTCATGTTCCTGCAGAAGCCAAAATTTCGTTATCTACCAATGCAAAATTCTAATTTTCTACTATGTCTAAATTTTGCAATTAATCATATACAAAAAGCCCTTCATGTGGTAATGCAATATAAGACACTTATCAGTATATATATGTTTGGTGCTGCTTTTGCCACACACAACCAAACATCCCTTTGGAACATTCAATGCCATTTTACTATTTCAGATCACGTTTGCAAGTAAAAACTTCTGGCCTTCGTTTCAAATCGGAAACATGAGGTCAAATGTGATTTTAGACCAAATTTAAACTGGAAAATACTTTTCTTTTAAATTATTCTATATAGTGAAATTTCCAAAACTAAGTTTACAAACCACACTCATGAGTTGTCTTTTTCTGAGTGATAATCACTTATATTTAGCTTTTGACCTGTATTTTTCCACGATTTTAAATACATTACTAAAGAGATTAAGTATTATTAATATGTGGGAAAACGACCTATTAATTACAATGAGTCAAAATCATGTCTTGATATGGATTACCTATATATTGCTTTTTTAACCGTTATTATATTATATATATAGTCTATTTTGAACTATACAAAAAAGACTTCTTTTTTTTTTTCATAATAATGTCATGAATTACTTAAAAGAAAAGTGTTGTGATGATATCGCCTTGCATATGGGTGGACTTGTTCATGGCGAATTGTCATTAATTTTTGTACGCATATTTGTTACATATAGTGTCGGTTTATTAACGGTATATAACAGAAGGAAAGAGTGCAAAAACTTTTGATTAGTGGGGGATAATTGAATGTACTAAAAGTGTGTCAACATAGATCCTTTTCAGTTGAGCATATTTAACATAGATCCTTTTCAGTTGAGCATATTATTTAGCTGGAGAGATAAAGATATGTGATAAAGAAAGAGATTGGTGGTCACTTTAATGTTAATTGACATTTAGATAGAGAAAGAAAGAAAATTATTTTCTTTATATAAATCACAAATTTTTTCTATGAAAAGCAATAGCGTTCAAACCAGATAAGATCACTAGAAAGAAAAGTATATAAACATAATAATTAATTGATATGAAATTATAAAAGTATGAGATAAAAAAAAAGTATCACGTAATGCCGTATGAAAACAGGAATGAGTTCATTCACGTAATCCAAAAATTGAAAATCAGAAAACATCTTTAATCAAATTATTTTTGTTTTCAAAAATAAATGAGGAAAAATATCATGTTAACATATAGCATATAAATGAGGAAGAAAAATTATTCCTAAATGAGTTCGCTTTTTACATCTGTTAAATAAGTTTAAAACTTATATTCCTAATATTATATATTATTGATCAATTTATGTCTACCCACCATGTACTAAGTCCATCCATGTAGACTATATAAGATTTACAAAAAAAAAAAAAGATTTATAAATTTCATATGAAATTGAAATAAAGCTTGAAAAAAAATACAAATAAAAGATAATTTTCATTTTATAATTTAGTTTTATAACTCAAATATATCTAAATATATTTAAAAATAATGATATTAGAGTTTATTCTAATTATTATTGTAAATCTTATTTTACGTACTAAACCATCCACATAAAAATATTTAATTTCACATTGCTTATATTAATTGAAAATAATGTCAAAATAACACACACACACACACACACACA
>Ga0214545_1009140_pt1 | contig 15280 bp, 7 predicted proteins | sample CNSS4metaG_FD_160064 | JGI IMG/M metagenome (GOLD analysis project Ga0214545, IMG submission 160064) | Root nodule microbial communities from cowpea collected in UCLA plant growth center, Los Angeles, California, USA - CNSS4 | ecosystem: Host-associated > Plants > Roots > Nodule | place: USA... | reverse complement strand
CAAAAAAAAAACTCAAAACTCATAGATTGAAAATTACCAAAAAACAAAACTAGGCAAAAAAAACACATTTGTAATTCTAATAGAAATTCAAAACAATATAAAAACAACCATAACACAAATAGAAAGAAAAAACACACTAAAAAAAATGAGATGAAAAAATTGGAACATAGACAACATAAGATTCAAGAAATGTAATATGCCAAAATCATAAAAAAAGAACTCTAATGAAAGAAGAGACCAAGGAAAAACAACAAAAGTCAAAGAGAGATTAAAAAAGAAAATAAAGAAAATAAAATTCAAATTAATTATAAGAAAATAAAGATAACTTATCATTCTTTTTTTTTCATAAACAAAATTAAAGTTTACTAAAAAATATTTTAACTTATTAATTATCATTTTTAATGTAAGACCCTAAAAAATGACGTTTTAAAAGTGATAGTGATTTAAAAATAGTGAGACTCGATTATTTTAATATTAGAAGGATTTTAGTATAAATAGAATTGTTATAAACGAGATTCATTATTTTAAAACACACCATCTCTCTAAAAACCACTTTTCTAGAGTTCTCTGACTTCTCTCTAGAGGTTCTGTCTCTCTGGTGTCTGATTGAAGAACCGAGACCGAAGGATTGATCCTCTCGGCGAGCTCTTCAAATTGGACCGATCAGTTTCTCCGTTCGCGTAAGTTGAGTTCCACTCTCTTTTTAGTCTTTTTCTGTTTTCTGTTGCATGCAAGCCCTCTTCCGCTTGCATGCAACATTTTAATCATCAGTATGAGTCTCTACTGATCAATGATCATAACGGTATGTCCTGATCATTCTTGTGATGTTTCTATGTGTGGATAGAGCATCCTGTGAAGTTAGAGGTGTTGACGTTTTTAAGGCATCCTGTGAAACTAACTGTTTTACTTGAATTTCGTATAGAAATCATTTTGATGACTTTGAATTGCATGATTGAGTGTTGTATGAGTGCTTGAACTGTGTAATTGAGTGTATGATTGGATTGTGATAGATTTCTTTACTGTTGCATGTGAGAATAGATTGGGAGTCTGATATTTTCGCCTAAGCGAGCAGCTCTCGCCTGAGCGAAAACACCAGAAACTCATCCCATGTCTTTGCGCGAGATCTTGCCTAGGCGAGTCAGTCTCGCTTGAGCGAGAGTCACTATCGTCTAAGCGAGACAGCTTAGCCTGAGCGAGAATTCGCCCAGAGTTTGGGTTTTTCTCTGTCTCGAGCCTCGCTCAGGCGAGAATTTGGGTTTTTCACTATCGTCTGCAGAGTATGGGCGAGACCTTCCAGCTTGGGCGAGAACCTCTGCAGCTGAGTGTTATTTCTCTGTTTCTAATGGATGAAGCTATGTTTAAATGTTTAAATGTGAACTTAGTTACGATATGCATGAATTATTATGACTGTAATATGTGTGGTGAAATTGTATGAAGTTGGAATATGAGAAGAAGTGGTTGAACTAGGATTTCAAGGGAAATTCTAAGAGGAATGTTTTAGTGTATGTAAGGACATAAGGACTCAGTTTTGGTTGGTATCCTGACGCTCCTATAACCATTAAGGCTCATGTAAAGCATAATGGATTATGTCGGGAGGAGTAGCAGGAGGTCCTAGTCTGTGGACCCGATTTAGTCACAGACGCGAAGGGGACTTACCTTGGAAGTGGTTGGGTGATAACCCCTTGTGTCCATACTCTGCAGAGTTTGGGAACCGTCATAGGTGTAAGCCACCAAGAGATCCGATGTCGCTTACATAATCCGGATATTGAGTCTAGAGTCATGTATATGTGCTGTGGTGGTCTATATGATTCTGATGATAATGAGAAAGATTGCATGGTTTCTGTTTATAATTGAACTGCATGATTCCTTAATCAGATTAGCTTACCCTTGCTTCTTGTGTTCCTGTCTTGTGTTGTATGTTTCCTTTTGCGATGATCACCTATTCGGTGGGAGCAGATGTGGTTGCAATGTCAAAGGCACGTCTGGAGGATGAAGAGCCATCATTTTAGGATTGAGGAGGAGGTTTCCATTGGGAGCTTTAGCAGTGGTCAGTTTAAGTACAGAGTTTATTAGTTTAGTTTAAGTGTATAAGTGATATATTTTTATAGTCATATTCTTTGTAAGACTGTATTAATATATTGTGTATACTGAATTATCTGTTTTGGAACTATGATGAAACTCCCTATTTTTATTAGCTTTAAGATGCTAAAATTGGGATGTTACATTTAATACCAGTAAAAATGAACAAAAACACTGATAATAATTGAATAAAACTTTATTCTTAAACATAAACTTATAATTAATTTTATAAAATTATACTAGTAATATTTTGTTTTTGAGATTTTTATTTTTTTAAACATAATTTTATAATTAATTTAATGGAAATACATTAATACTAATTTTTTTAAATTTTTTTCTAAACATAATTTTATAATTAATTTAATAAAAATATTAGTAATAAAAAATAATTTTGAATTTTTTTATATATTTATTTTACTTACATTAAAAGCACCTTGATTAAAATAACTAAATTTTATATAAAGAATACAGAAAGTTTGTTCACAGTCAAATACGCGGTGACTCTATGTCTACAACTTGACTTTGGTAAAAGGGATTTGTTCCTGTAAGTTAAAATAATAATGAACTAGTTATAAGTAATCTCTTTTAATTACAGATAACTAAATATATTTAAAGATCACAAATATTAATTTATTACATCTATAACCATAAACTAGTAGAGATATTTAAAATATTGTTTGTATGTTCACGTTTATTAGAGTAAAAAAAAACTCTTGATAAACTAAGAAAAACAGTTATAATAATTATTACATCAAACAAATACTTATTCCAATGCTGAGAATAAAATTTTAAAAAATGTATACGCAAAAAAATATAAATTTTATTGTTTTAATTTTGTTTTGTAGATATTACACACTATACTGTAGATAAAAAGCATATACAATTTTATTGTGTTTATTTTTGTATTTTATTTCATGTTTATAACATCTTCTATAAATATCTAGTTTTTTCCTATAATTGTACTCTTTAAATCATACATTTTTATTATTTAATTTGCATAAATAATTTTTTTTAATACGGGCTCCCCGAGTGTTTATAAATTTTTGAACTTCAAAAATCTCGTATTAGTAGGTAGGTATTTTTGCAAGAAGTAAATTTTGATAAAATAAAACTTAAATGATTAAATATAGTAAGTAAATCGTGGCATGTTGAAATGTGTGGGTGGTAAACCATGATGAAGAGGATTAAGAGAATAAATAACAATTAAAACATCTCATTAAATTATTGAGAAGAAGGGGGGCGGTGCGGTGCGTTTTAGGAAATAATAATAGGGCCCACAAGGATCACATCGCACCATTGAAAGGTTGACTATAATAACCGGCCATACCCGGTAACCTTCATGCACCGACACCATTTCCCGGTTACCCACACCAATCTCAGTTCCGTTTTAAAACGCGTGCACGTTCCCGCACTCTTCTTCTCTGCGCTCTCTCTCTCTCTTCCTCTCTCTTCTTGAGAAGTGAGAACTTTCTCCTCGAGAAGTGTTTGAATTTGTAACAAAACAACAGCACAAAACAAGAGTGACAACATTGCTAATCCCAAGGATCTTTATGTCTGCCATCATTTTTGCGTGTGTGGTTAGTCAAGTTCTAATTCTAACGTTTTTAACTGTTCCATCATCTTCTTCTTCTTTATTGTTACTGTTACAGTTTTTGAGTTTTTATTCTCTCTCTTCTCTTAGTTTCATGTATTTTTCTCTCGCGAAGTACCTTTCTTTGTTTGTCTTTGTTCCTCATTCTGCCATCTTTGGTTTTGTTCTCAGAGAAACGTCAAGTACAATGTTTTTTGGGTACGGTTACAATTGTCTTCTTTCTGGAAATAATATTCAAAACCCAACTCACCCTTCTCCTTATGTATTCAATCTTCTGTTTGTTTTCTCATTCATTTATTTATTTTTTTTCTTCTGCTTATTAAATAGTGAGTGTGATGTAACTTCTGTTTCCTTCCGTTGTTGTTTTGTTTTGACTGCTTTTTTTAGTGGAAATTAAGGAAATGTAGTAGTTGAATGAATAAGCTTTCACTGCTAAATCCTAATTTTACTTGATGAGTTGGGTTGGTTGGTCAAGGTTAATAGTTAAAAAAAGACAAGATTTTTAGATTGATCAGTGACAGTTGTTATATGGGGTCTTGAAATTATTGGAATATAGCCAGCTAGCATATTTGATGTTGGTGATGACGTTGGTGATGAAGGAAATTTCTTCACCCTCTACTTCTAGGTCTCTGATAGTGCTTGGTATTCTTTTATTTGTTTTTTTATTTTTTGCTCTAACATGGTGGCCGCATCTTGTTTGGTTGGCTATCTTTTCTTTTTGCTGAGAATATTTGCAGGGTACCACCATGTCACTGTCATTCCGTTCTAATTCGACTTGGTACCACAATGAAGTGTTTTTTTGTTTTTTATTTTCTGAAAAGACGCATTTCTTGCTCCTGGAGAGATGGAGAGAGTATAAAATAAAGAAGCGATGACATCATGGTTGTTCAATTTTAGGAACTCACTTCAGTTTTACTTGTGTGGACAAGATCCAAATGAATGCAGAATTGCTTATCAAAGATTTCGGATTAATGCATCTGTGCCTTTTGAAATTTTATCTATGTTTGTTTGTATTTATTTTTGTTTTCTCTGTATGTTATCATTTTGATTTCTGTCGTTGTTGTTATTTGTTGCTTTCTAAACGAAGTCTTAATTTATTTTACGCATAAAATTTGTGGCCTCAAATTGAACTTGGTTCCCCTTCAATTATTGCAAATTGTGTGCTTCATGAATGCACTTTCTGCAGTTGTCATATTTCTGGGTTTTTTTAGGTACATTCACATAGACTGTATGTTTTTTATTTTTGATACTCATTGTGATGAATGCTTTAAATGCCTTCATCTCGCCCCTTTTACTGATAACCTTTCTTGGTTTCCCTTTATGATTATTGAATATTATTCCTTGAAAATCTAGTCACTTATTTTACCTATACTTTTGCAGGTAGATACTATTTGTTTTAATCCCATAAAAAAAACAGGGAGGTTCTGAACGCACTTCTCTCTGGTGGTGGAACCGAAGCACCATTCTGGGGAGTAGTTATTGTTAGTGATTACAGACTATATAGGATTGGGGAACTAGCGCTTAACGAGATTGCTAAGGTTAGTTACTGCTATCATTTCCCCTGTCACAGCATCTTCATTTGATTGATATTTGAAGGAATTTGAAAGCATGAAAGAAATTGAGAAGAGAAAAGCTTCAAGAAATAGTCAGACAAAGGGTTCAAGAAAAACTGAAAGGAGAGAGAGTAAATTGCAACAAGATAATTCTTCCAAAAAAATGAGTGAAAAAAGAATTGAATCTAAGACACTCCATGATAGTAGACCAACTGCAAATAATACTATAAGTGATTCCAACACGGCCTCGGAGAATTCAGAAACTTATGAAAATGTGGTTATACATTACCTGGACGATGTGAACAGGTCTGAGGAGGCACTTGCCGAGATGAAAGTCAATGAAATGGTTGCTAGTGAAAACAAAAATGAAGTGGCTGATGATCATTCTACTGATTTGGAGAAAGAGCAAAAGGAAGGGAATGACGAAGTATCAGATGCTGAGACAGTAAAGGATTCAGTATCTTCCCAAGGCGATTCTTTGACAAATGAGGATGAGAGAACTGAAGTGGCTTCAAAAGATCCTAAAAGTAAGGTTAGAGTGAGTCCTCCAGAAAACAACCGTGGTTCAAAGGAGAGATCTGATAAAAAAGCAAATAAATTGCAATCAAAGGTATCAAATGGCAATCAAAAGAAGCCTATGAACTCAAATAAAGGGACCTTCCCCGTGGCAGACAAAAATACTTCCTCAACCAATTCTAAGACTGTAAAAGTTCCTGTAAATGTTTTGTCGGACTCTTCTGAAGGTGTTGATGAAAAACCTGTTCAAGAGATCAAGGAACTTGATATTGTGGATGGATCCCCCAATGGTGCTCAGAGCATAGGAATTGAATATGAAAGTCATGAAACGGTTAATGCTGAAGAAAATGATGAACGTGAGGATGAGGCAAATGTGGAATTAAAAATTGAAGAAATGCAATTACGAATTGAAAAGCTGGAAGAGGAACTTAGAGAAGTTGCTGCTCTTGAAGTGTCACTTTATTCTATTGTACCAGAGCATGGAAGCTCGGGACACAAGGTGCACACACCAGCTCGGCGCCTTTCTAGGCTCTATATACATGCTTGTAAGCATTGGACCCAGAAAAGGCGAGCCACAATTGCCAAGAATGCTGTTTCTGGCCTCATTTTGGTTGCTAAGTCTTGTGGTAATGATGTTTCAAGGTATGCTTGTTTTGTTGTTAAAGTTCTACTGTTTACTAATTTGAACATGGAGAACAAATATTTTCTTATTGGTTTGTGTTTTAGGTTAACTTTCTGGTTGTCAAATACCGTTGCGCTGAGAGAGATAATTTCACAAGCTTTTGGGAGTTCATGTCAAGCTAGTCCCCTTAAAAGGTTGGCAGAGTCAAATGGGAAGTATACTGCACTGAAACGGAAAAGTAGCACAAATGGTAAACCAGGAAGTGGTTTTATGCCTCTCGTTGAAGATTGGCAAGAGACAGGAACCTTTACCTTTGCTTTAGAAAGAGTAGAATCATGGATCTTTTCTCGGATAGTGGAGTCAGTGTGGTGGCAGGTAAATGCTGTCTCCTGTATTAGATAATTGATTTATCATTAGTAAATTTGATAATAAATGTAATCTTATGAACTCAGTGGATCTTTAGTGTCATTCTTTGAAGCATTTCTTTATAACCTGAGAATCATGCTATGTTTTCAGGCTTTGACTCCCTATATGCAGTCTCCAGTTGGGAACTCTTCAAATAAATCTATTGGGAAGCTGATGGGACCTGCTCTGGGTGATCACAATCAAGGAAATTTTTCCATCAATCTTTGGAGAAATGCTTTCCAAGATGCCTTTCAACGACTCTGTCCTGTTCGAGCAGGAGGACATGAGTGTGGTTGTTTGCCCGTATTGGCTAGAATGGTGTGGTTTTTTACTATCACTGATAACCTTCCATTCTTGCATTGTTTATAATAATCCTTTTCTTCGGGTCAGGATTAAGTAGATTTAAATTCTTTCACCAGGTCATGGAACAATGCATAGCTAGACTAGACATTGCTATGTTCAATGCTATTCTTCGGGAGTCAGCCCTTGAGATCCCAACTGATCCTATATCTGACCCTATTGTGGATTCAAAGGTTTTGCCAATTCCAGCTGGGAATTTAAGCTTTGGGTCTGGTGCACAGCTTAAAAACTCTGTATGTATATTGCCCTTTTTGTTACTTACTGCTTGGCTTCCACACGTTCTCTTAAAGTTAAATTTGAATATTTGAATTTCTAATCTTGCAGCATATATAGGAAGTTTAGTTTATGTGTTTACCCTTATGGAAGAACTACTTTAACTGCAGGTTGGCAATTGGTCTAGATGGCTCACTGACATGTTTGGCATGGATGTTGAAGATTGTCCACAAGAAGATCAGGAGGAGAACAGTGAGAATGATGAAAAGCAGGGTGGGGTTGGTGAACCTAAGTCTTTTGTTCTCCTAAACGACTTGAGTGACCTTCTGATGCTGCCTAAAGACATGCTTATAGATAGAAAAATCAGACAAGAGGTTAGTTTTTCTTTTGCTACAGATCAGTTTCACATTTTATAGGTTTGTCATTCTCTTTATTTCCTATGTTTCATGGTTGTGCTTATAGGTGTGTCCTTCCATCAGTCTGTCATTGGTTATACGGGTTCTCTGTAACTTCACTCCTGATGAGTTCTGTCCAGACTTTGTTCCAGGAACTGTCTTGGAGGCCCTGAACGCAGAGGTGGTATACCATAACATTAAACATAACAAATTAGCTAGGAAATAACAAATTAATTACTTGTACTAGATTGGTACTTACCTTTAATGGAATGTAATTTCATGAAGCATATAACTTTTTGCTCTAATTTTGGAAACTGATTTATTGAATTTTGTATACTTCATTCATCTTCAGACTATTATAGAGAGAAGATTGTCATCAGAGGCTGTAAGAAGCTTCCCCTATGTAGCTGCTCCTGTCGTTTACAAGCCTCCCTCTTCTGGTAATGTGGCTGAGAAAGTTGCAGAGGCTGGAGGAAAGTGTGAGTTGGGAAGAAATGTATCAGATGTTCAGAGAAGAGGGTACACCAGTGATGAAGAGCTAGAGGAACTTGATTCCCCTCTTACATCCATCATTGATAAGCTTCCTTCATCTCCACGAGTCACTCATAATGGAAAAGGTAATCACAACCCCACCACAAATGCTAGATACCAGCTACTACGTGAAGTTTGGTCCATGTGAGCCTTCTTGTAAGTTCCACATGTGTGGATACCTACCAAGGAAAAAATACCATAGTGAACTCAGAAAATTGAAAAGTGGAATACTAAGATATAAGCCTGCAGTTTTACTTTTTGTACATAAACACAAGCCATTATAGTGTAGCTTTAAAAGAATTTCTTCTGCTCACTGTTACATCTGTCTGTTTTATTAATAGCATGCAAGATACATTTGTAATAGAAATTTTTAATATTTATTTTTTGTTATAATGAGTATACAAAATTTTACAATTTCCTAATTTTATGTTTTAGAATGTGAGATTAGTTATTTAGTTTATCTATAACTCAACCTCTTTTTGTGATAAAGGCATGAGATTGATGGTTTGTATTTCCGGTATCTTTTAAATTCTTTTAAATAACTTTCTTTGTTAGTTTTTGGTAAAATATCCGCTCGTAGATTAGTTTTAGGAACTCACTACTTACCCATTTAATGACTTTGGCACTGGACACTAAATAGTTTGTTTTGGGAATTGGCGATTTATCCCTTTAATGACTTTGGTATCAATGTTCCCATAATGGGTAGTGTACTCTCGGTAAGATAAATTAGTATTTGGCAATTAAGTGAAAGTTGAAAAGGTTAATTTTTAATTAAAAATTATAGTTAATTAATTTATTGTGATAGAAGGTAGTTAGAGAAATAAATTTATAAGTTAGTCCAATAAATTAATTGAAATAAATTTTCAGATATATTCTTAGGAACGTTTGGTTTATTGTTTTACTTAGTTCTAACTATTTTCCTTTTTTTTTCTAAGAAAAACCTTTATTCTTAGATTGAGCAATAATAGTGTGTTTTTTCGCCCAAGGTAAGATGAAGCCCAATGGAAGTCGCGGAACTTCACAACATAACGTAATCTAAAATTTTTAATTTATTCTTTTATTTTTGTCATTTTAGTTCATACATATGTTTAATTATTAATATTTATTTTCTATAATTTCCTAATTATATAAATTGAATCACTCGCCCTAAAATTTCTTCTTTTAGTTAATATAGATGTTATCTACTATTAATTTGTATTTAGGAGAGGAAAAGTTTAAATATTTGTGATAATTTAATATATATATATATATATTATATATATATATATATATATTTATATATATATATATATATATATAAATATTCTAGCTTTTTCTATTTGATTTTGTTCTTTATGTTTTTGAAGATTGATTGTCATTGATAGATGTAGTTTAATTCTGGATTCTGGATATCAAATCATGCAATGACACAAAATCCTGGAAAAGTGTCATTGATCATTATAAACTCTAAACTTATAATGCAAAAACATTAATTTCATCACCAAGGGATTAATCATTGGTTAAAGTTCTTAGATTATTCAAGAGGAATGAATTGTCTTGAATTGGAAATTTGAATTGAGTACATTAAATGATTGAAATGATATATGTACATGTAATTTCAAATGTACAAAAATTGTTAACGAATGAAACTCGGTATAGTCATTCTTATTGTTATTTACCTATTCCTCTCTTTATTTTCGTATATTAGGGTTTAAAAAAAAGAAGAAGAAAAGTACTGGATATTCCTCTCAAATCTTTCTCTTATAAATCACCCCAAGTAAATATAGTGTAAGGGTGATAGTTGATAGAAAGTTATCTTAATTGGTTACATACTTTTGACATTATATTTTTGTCTTTCATTGAAATTTCGCAAATGTATAAACAAATTAAATGTAAGATTAACCCTAAAGTAGTCATATATATTAACATAAACCTGAATAAGGAATTCTTTCCCCAAAAGAACGATAATAGCCAATGTATTTCTAACACTATTTAATCAAGATATGTCGTTTTCTATTGATCATAATTTCCAAAAGAAAAGAAAATTGTACACGCTTCACTCATAGAACAACTCTAATAGAATGACTAAGACCAAAGAAATCCTAATACATCATGAAATCAAGCTTTAACTACTATCTTACCACAGATGGGAAGAAAGATTCCTCTAAATAACGAAAACTTGTTAGAAAAAAAAAGTTTGGAAATTGTTCTTGGTTGGAACTAAACGATCTCAGGAGCCTTCAATCTTTTTTCTCCTTCCCTCCTCTCCTTATCACTGTCTCTGATCCACCGCCGGGAGTGGGGTACCTGCAAGCACTCCGATGCTTAAGTCAAAAATAATCCGATATTCTCTGTGCACTATATGAGTTCAAGATTAGATACCCTTATTAGTCATTGAATCGTCTCTTATACTACCTGGCATCACTCCCGACTTTATTACCTACAAGACGGTTTTCTTCTTTCATTAAGCATTAAGGAATTTAATGAATGTCGTAACTGACTCGAACCTTAATACAACGGTAACATCTCCAATTCCAATTTATGTTGAGCTTTTTAGTTCTTGAGCATGTATGTTATCTCTTCCACCATTGAAAAAATCTTCCCCTCTACACCGCCAATCCAGGATGTACCCGGCTCCTTAGGCTAGGATGTACCCGGCCATTTAGGCCAAGATGTGCCTGATGCCTTGTTGGACCATGGAAGTGGATGAGATGTACCTAGACACTGGGTCGGGATGTACACATCCATCAACACCAAGCTGGATCTTTGCTCCCTATTCTCCTTTAATAAATGCGTCTTTATTTGAATAACATCCTTTCCTGCTGTGTACGTGTCCGGATACATCTCTTCCACGCTTACCTACTATACTAATTAGTGGGACATACATGACACCCTGTACAGATATAATATTTTTTTCAACTTAAAGATCATGCAAAAACATACAAACCCTTGGCATATAATACTAAATGATATAAATGTAAGGATTAAAACCAGAAAGTATAATGTTCAAGCCAAACATAAAACATAAAAATAGCATGCCATGCATGCAAGCAAGTTCTTAGAAGATACTGCACTACTATGGTGTGCTATTAAAGTTTAACTTCCACAAACGACAACAAATGTTTTGACAGCGAATCACAATCTCAATTCTGAACTTGTCCACTAACATAATCAACTTCAAGTTTGTCTCTTGATGAATTTCATATAAGCTTCGAACTTTTCCCTGGGCGTGCTTCCCTCTTCACTTCCATTCACCACATGTGTAGAATCAGTTTCTCTTTGTAAGGGTACATTTGTAGAATTTGCATGTTCTTCTGTGTTTCCTGACACTGTTGACATTTGAAATTCTTGCACTCCCTCCCTGTTCACATTCCCTTGGCCAGTGATGTTATAAAGCACTTCATCAAAAGCCTGCATTGCTTCCAAAGGGACAGTGAATTGTGGCTGATACATCACTTTTTCAGGATCAGTCTCTCCAAGCAAAATGGCATCAACGTTATAAAACCTGATACTGAAATTAGTAATGGCTTTGAGCCCTTTCAACTTTATGCTCTCAATATCATAAGCCCTAGCTGCTTCCTCTTCTGATTCTGTTTATTTATATACGCAAAAGCTCAGAAACTGATCAATAATTTGACCAGATTAAATGATGATAATACTTTAAAAATACTACAATGAAACATATAAAAAACTTCACCGAATAATCCAAGGAAGATGCGATTGTCGTTGCCTTCATCAAGATCAGCTTGCCATTTCCCAGTAGAGAAATCTCTGATGAAAATTAAGTAGAAGTGAGTGAAAGAGATGTATATATATATAGATAGATAGAAGTTAAAAGGCAACCAGCTATATTTTTGTGTGTACCTGGAGACTCCACGATAAATGGAGATGGCCCTGGTAAAAGTGAAACTCAACCTTTATACAAAATGATTTGCACTGATCAATATTTATTAGGGAAAATGAAAATGAATGAATTGAGAACCAAGGAAACTAGGAGTTTAAGATATTAATACATTCTGACAGAATCCACAACTTCGGTTTTTGACATATCAGTCATTGCCTCCAGTGCTGACTTGTATTGAGTTTCCTGGAACAACAAAAGATATTGTTGGACAATGTATGATGCATTAAGAACAGGTTTAGTGTAAAATAAAATAACTATGTGCATGGATTGTGCTTTACTTTATCTATTCTTGTTATTATTATATTCGTATATGCATATTCATATTTGAGAATGACAAATAAATCCAATTATATAAACGTAGCTTACTGGAAAGTTTGTTTTTACACCGGATCCCCCAAGTTTCAGAGCCACCATATCATGAGCTCTTGCTGCATTTACGTCTTTGTCAAATTTACCTGCTCAAGTTATTTGTTAGTCCAAGCACCCACCATACATACATACACACACAGATATATATATTCATAATGTAATAAATTAGGAAAAGTATTTTCATGATCAGTAATAAAAACAACCAATTGCTAGATTAGTGCAAATATAAAACCATGTTTTCATGAACTTGCTCTTTATTGAAATGTTCCCATTCATAAACGATAGTTTAAGTTCTCAGAGTTGCATTAATCATTGCACTTCCCCTTTTGAAGTCATTAAAAGCACTTGAACATGTTGCTTCACTCACCAAGATGTACTGCAAGATAAGGTAAACATAATGAATTTTGAACTTATCATGTGGTGGATAGATAGATAGATATATATATATACAGGAAATGGAAATTCTGAAATAATGAACATTAAAAATTACTTAATTGCTCGCCCTTGGTTTCATCATTGTCACGTACTTCAGCTATATAGATTGATTTACCTGTGACTCTGAGTTCACAAAAAAACCCACATTAGCCAGTTTCATAGTTATCCATAATGAATAGTTAATGCAGACTCAAAAACGGAATACTGTATATGTACTTTCGAACTCCGTCATATGTATGAGACTCTGTGTCCATCTCATCCCTATGATCCAAATCTGAGGATCCTTCAGAAGCAGCAGAATTAGGCTGAACATATGTAAAATTGGTCGGAAACATCTTCTTCTTTCTTTCTTGTTTATAACAAAGAGAAATCCTAAAGAGAAAACAGTGAAAACCACTCTCAGTAAAGTAACAATGAATTTGAATAAAAACCACCTGCCAAAACAAAATTGATCTGTTTCATTAGAAAATAAAGATGAAGGAAAAAAATTGTAAAAGTTAGGGATTCAAAGAAACACAGCAAATGAAAACAGGAAAATTTGCCATTTGGTTAGGGCAGGGATGGTTTTAATAGGTATTATCTTTTAGAAGGATTTAAACTATCATATTTTTTTACTTGTAAAACCCTCAGGTACTTGAGAATTGAACTTCTATTTTTAGTTTCTGCTCCCCGAAACTGGAAGTAAATCATGAACTTTGTGGCAAAACAAAACTTAATTACTATAATTTATAATCATACTAACCACTAAAGAAGAAAAAAAAAACTTAAAATCAATAGTTTAATGCGGTTTCCTTTAGATTTACTTAGAAAGTATTAGACCACTTTTCCAAACTCTTTTATTATTTATTTCTTTTGTTGAATTTTTTGTCTTACAAATTATTGCTGTTAGTTGTGGTGTGGAGATGACGACTATAATAGTACCACATCAATCTAAACCCTAAAACCCTAAAGACAAGAGAAAACAGTGAGTATGAATCGGTACTTGTGGAATACTTTTGAGATGGGTTTTATGGAAATGGATAAAAGGTTACAAACTTGTGTAGGGTATAAGAAGTGAACAAAATCTACTGCAGGATTAAATTTTATGATTTGGTAGATAAAAAGCCAACTATTGTCTGATAACAAGGGTCCAGAGGAAGGTACAAGTCAATCATCAACAACCAAAATTGAACATCTCATTTCACTATTGTAGAAAGAAAAGTTACATGCATGCAAGATACAAAACACAACCAAGATGATGAAACGTTTTGGTTTAACTTGGTGAAAAGTTGTAAAGATAACAAAATTTGTATTTGACATCAATTAGGGTCGGACTCAAGATCATAGCATGTCTAAAAAAAATTTAAAAAATAGATATTTTATTTAAAATTTATTTTTTAAATTTTTTTATACAAAATTATTTATTAAAGCGTCACAATTAATTTTGTTTAACATTTCTTTCATAAATGATAAGATTAATCTATTTAATATTTGTTGTTAATCTTAAATTAGAATCCATAATTTAAAGTAATGATAAGTATAAAATAATCTATCTAACAAAACTATGAAAAAAAAAACTAAGGTTGTGTTTAGATTGACCAGTGGATTTGAGAAAGTGAAAATGAGTGCATTTGAGAGGAAATGAAGGTGAGAATGAAATTGTTTAGATTAAAGGATTTGAGAAGAAAGTTAATAAAAATTAGTGAGTGATGTAATGTATTTAATAAATTAAAATATATTTTAATTAAAAAATTATTATTATTATTTATATTTATTATAAATATTTGTTATTTTGGAATAAAACACAAATATTTTAATAAATATAAATTAATTATATTTAGTAGAATAAAAGATAAATATTTTATTATAAAATAATATATATATATATATATATATATATATATATATATTATAGGATATGTGTTTCTTTGCAAATCTTCTTATAATCGTGAAAAATGTTTTTTAAAAAACATTGTATCATTTTTTGTGCTTAATTGCCTTGATATTTCAACTTTCGTTGTAAATTTGCGCTTAATGTAAATTTGTCGTTGGATCCAAACACTACATAAATCTTCAATGGTTGAATGGATTGAGTAATGGACGAAAGAAGAGGACCAAAACAACAAAAAGATGGAGGTAGTGACAATTGTAAAATTGAGAAAGGTTTTTCTCTAAGATTTTTGTTACAGAAAAGGTACGTTTTCATTCCCTTAAACTTGAGTTGTCTTTGTTCAGAAAACCCCGTTTTGAACGTAAACTTTATATCTGAATCTTATCTCCCAAAAGACTACACATTAATAATTTTGTCAAAAAAATTATGGTTTATCATCGATATATATATATATATAT
>Ga0214545_1009138_pt1 | contig 15281 bp, 9 predicted proteins | sample CNSS4metaG_FD_160064 | JGI IMG/M metagenome (GOLD analysis project Ga0214545, IMG submission 160064) | Root nodule microbial communities from cowpea collected in UCLA plant growth center, Los Angeles, California, USA - CNSS4 | ecosystem: Host-associated > Plants > Roots > Nodule | place: USA... | reverse complement strand
TGCTATTACTGAAGCATGCAAGGAGTTGTTATGGTTGAAGAAATTCTTGCAAGAGCTTGGTTTTAGGCAAGATAACTATTCATTGTTCGTTGATAGCCAAAGTGCTATCCATCTTGGTAAGAATCCAACTTTTCATTCTAGATCCAAACATATTGATGTGAGGTATCATTGGATACGTGATGCTTTGGATGCTAAGTTGTTGGAGTTGGAAAAAGTTCATACAAATGATAATGGTGCTGATATGATGACTAAAGCATTGCCAAGAGGGAAGTTTGAAGTTTGTTGTGAGATCGCTGGTTTGGTGGTTATCTCCACATAGTTGTGAGGGGGAGATTTGTTGGGTATTGGGCTCCCTTCCTATGTGGAGAAAAGGCCCAAAACTTGAAAAGCCGATGTCTCACTTAACCTAATGGAGAGGGGCTATAAAATAAAGAGAGAGACAGAACAATAGAGTCAGAACACACTGAAAGCCCGAACACATAGAGAGAGAGGTAGAGGGAAAATTTTGTTCACGTTTTTCATAGAGTTGTCGCCGTAAATTCGGCACTACGGGTTCGTTCACCGTTGGATTGCGCTGAAAGTTTTACAGCAGGTTCGGGACTCATTGCTCTTCAATCTGACCGGTGGGATCGTTGATACGAGATCTGAGTTAGGAGATATTAATTTCGCACTGCAGTAGTGATTTTTAGAGGTTTTCCTCTCTTGTTCTTCTCTATTTGAAAGCTTTGTTGCTTTGTTATTTGGTTGGGTGTTGGCACTAATTTGTGCTATTGATTGAGACTCTTTTGTACTCTTGTTGATCATAGTGAAGCTATTTCTTTGGTCTGGACGACTCGTGGTTTTTATCCTTGATTTGAGGGGTTTTCCATGTTAAAAATCTTGGTGCCTTTATTTATGCTTTTGGTGATTTATTATTGCTGCTCTTTGATTATTGCTCCTCATAGATACTTGCAAGTTAGGGGAAATTATATCCGCTGCATTCTCTGGTATATTGTTTGTGTTATTGTTTTCCCCATCAATACTCGTACCAACTTTTTTACTACTTTAATATTAATTAATTATTTTTTATAAAATAATAAAAAATTACGGCAGAGGAAAGATAATATTATCAAATATTCAATATTGAGATGAGGGTTGTTTCTTCAATATCAAATATTTATAAAGAAATTATATTATAATTGTATAGATTTCAAATTAAAATACCAAATCAAATTTCACGAGAACCAAAACATCTATTAAATTTGCAAACATTAATGAATTGTAGTTGATAAAATTTAATTTTTTTAAAAGAATATTAAAGGAAAATAAATATGCAAATTAAAAGATATGTTAAATGTATGTTTACTTCAATTTTTTAAATTCAAATGAATATCTTTTTTATACACTAATAAAACTTATAATAAATCACTTGATCCAAATAACTTAAAGAACAAATATTAAACTAATAATAATAAAATTTTAACCTAGATATTGTATCTTTTGAACTTCAATATATGTTGGATGGTGATAAAAATAAATTCATTGCAATTACATTAAAATTTTATGTTATAGTAAATAAAATTTATTTATACAATTATAGTGACAAAATCAAAGTATGACAAAATATAAAAAATAATTATATAAAATATATCAAAGTAGTATTTTACATTATAAAAATAAAAAACAAATAAAAATATTAAAAAATGATAAAATGTGTGTCTTAGAAACAATTTGAGAGACCATTGAATGAAATCGTACAAAGAAAAACAAATATATAATGAAAGGTATGATAAAATGAAAAATACTTTGAGATCTAAGAAAACTTTTCAAATATCAACCGACTCAATGGTTGAGAAATAACCAAAATTGTTTTAGCGAAACAAAATAATTCTTCAAATGAAGAAAAAATTAATAATAATAGAGTAAAAAATATAAAATTTTTATATTACATAATAAATAAAAAGTTTATGTTATTGAACACTTAAATTGAGAGTGTTAAATGTTCTCATGTGAAAAGAAAATATACAATAAATAAAAATATTAAAATAAATAGAAATATTCAAAAGTGAGACATAAAAAATATTTAATTGACATACATCATTTGAATATAATTGCATAAAGGTTATGATAAGATGAAAAATATATTGGAGATTTAAATGAAGTCAAATGAATTAGTATTTTTATTTGTTTATTATTTTTATCATGTATTGATATTTTTTATATAATTATTTTTATTTTCTAACTTATTTTCATACGTGTAATTTTATCACTATAATTGTATAGATAAATTTTATTTACTGTTATATAATAATTTAATATAATTGTCATGAATCTTTTTTATCACCATCCAACATATATTGAAATTCAAAAGATGAAATATCTTTGTTAAGTTTTAATTATTATTAGTTTAATCTTTGCTCTTTGTGTGATTTTGATAAAGTGATGTATTATAATTTTTAATAATGTACAAAAAAGAGAGATTTCATTAGAATTTGAAAAATTGAAGTAAACATACATTTAAAATATTTTTTTATGAATATTTAATAAATATTTTGACTCTCATGAAATTTTATTTTTTATTTTAATTTAAAATGCATATAATTATAATTTTTTTATAAATAGTTGATATTGAAGAAAATATAATACTCTCCCTTTAATATTAAATATTTGTTAATATTGTACTTTATTTACTGTAATTTTTTATTAATTTATAAAATTTAACTAATTGAGAAAGAGTAAGAAAGCGGATATGAGTATGGATATCAGTATATACATGTTACCTATGGGGATCGGGATGAGACAAAATTTTGATAGCGTTTGAGTTTGGGTACGAGAATGTGAATGAATTTGTTTTCATGTACAATAACAACTATAAGATAGCGAAATCCGTTTTCGCCCCACTCTGTTGTCATCCTATACAATGTCTTCCTCTTCTCAGAATAGTTGTAAAAATTAAAAAAGCAAATGCTGTTTTTTTTTTAGAAAATAGAAAAAGAAACTATGTTTATTTTATTTAGAAAATAGAAAAAGAAACGATGGATAAGAGTGATTAGTAGAATGATGTAGTGTTAAAATTATTGCTTCTATAAGTTTTTCAAAAATGGTTTTTTGACAAATAAATTTTTGACAAAATTACTAAATAGAAATTTTTTTTATTTTTTTATGAAAGTTACAAAATTAAAATAATAAAGTTTTAGAATTTTTTTTTCTAAAAATATTGTTTGTAAAAACAAACTTTATCAAAATATTAAGTTTTTTTAATGTAGGAGTATTGGTTAAAATGTGTAGAAGGAATTGAGAATCCTATATGTATACTCCTACCTCTATTTTTTTAGAAGGAAAATGAAGCTTTGACAAACAAATTTTTAACAAGGAAGGGTGTGGTCCGCATTCTCGCATTCTCTGTGACATCCCATTTTAGAAATATTATACTACTAAATAAAATGTCACAAGATCATAATAACGATAAACACTTAGGGAAATATAAAACGTAGGAAAGATAACTATTACAGTCATCCGGAAGTACTTAAAAGGAAACTTAGGCATACCACATAGTCCTAAGCAAAAAAGAATTTAAAAGAGTGCAACAGTTTTGCAAAAAGGTTGCCACTAAGGCAACTAATACAAAAGGCCTCATGGCCATGAAACTACTCCTAAGACATCCAGACAGGGAAATCTAGGCCGCACCGCTGCGTCTCCCGGATCCATCTCGAACCTCCCTCTCATCTGCTCCCACCAGAAGGTGATCATCGCAAAAGAGAAAACATAACAGAAACAACACAAAATGCAAGGGTAAGCTAGTGCAATTTAATCTTATCATAATATAAAGGAATAAGTGCATAAACATTCCCAGACATACAACACAGAGGCACATAATTCATGTTATGACAAGCAAGCAAGACACTATGACTCGATTATCCGGATACATATATTAAGATCAGATTCACTGGACGCTTGCACTTGTGGTGGCCTCTACTGCTCTGCAGAGCCATTGCCAATGGGTTTCACCCTACCACGCACAAGGTTAGCCTTTAAACGTCTAGGGCCATTATCCTGCCATAGACTAGGGCCTCCCGCTACTCTCACCACTTGGGTCAGTTTGCTCTACTTGAGACTCACTGACCCTTTAGAGCTTCGGGATGCAGTCCTTACTTGAATCCTTATCTTAATATATACACTACACGCCACCACGAGGTCTCCCCACGAGACTCAATGGAATTACGCCTATCTCACAATCAGAATCATGTTTCTCATACAATCCCCACCTCTTCTTGGTCATTCATCCAATTTTTCATGTTAAAACATCACGAAGCCACAAACTCATGATCAATTTCATACCAAGCATGCCAATTTCGTTCATAAAAATCCAAACACCCAAGTATAATCACGTACGTCATTTTTAGGAGGAAAAGTCTAACCAATAAATGCAACAAATCATTCAAACAGTCAAGAAAACATGTCACACATTCGCAAACTCGCTCAGGCGAGAAGCTGGCCTCACTGAAACAGCGGATTCTCGCCCAGGCGAGACGCGCGACAGTGGAGGCTTCACGAATTCTCGCTCAGGCGAGGCCTTCTCGCCTGAGCGAGACTATGCGTCGCTCAAAACGGGAATGGGCCGCCTAGGCGAGTTCTCGTGGCAGTGAGCACTCTGATACTCTCGCCTAGGCGAGACGAGCTCGCTTGGGCGAGAATAACAGATCTCACCACTGTCAACACACAAGCAGCGGCGAGAATGGCTCACATCATCGACCAAGTACACATGCAACTAAATTTCATCCAACAAAAGCACACTATGCACGCATATAAACGTAAAAACGACCAAAAACAGCCAAGAATAGTTCGAGATCGATAAATCTAGCTTCCCTTACCTCTATATTGAGCACCAAAAGCAAACCGATCTGAACTAAGGGGTACTACAGCTCCAGGAATGAGCTGAAACATGGAGAAAGGGACAAAACGAAGTCAAGGAACTTAACCCCAACTTGACCCACGCGTTTTAAACAGAGTGAAGAGGAGAAGGAACGAACCCTGAGCTCTAAAGGTCAGCTTACCTGGAAAAAGGGAGAGTTTTGCTAACTCAGAGACGTGAGGATGAAGAGCCCTAACAGAGAACCTGGCTTGAGATGAAAAGAGGGAACAAAAGCTGGTTTCTGAAAATGGAATAGAAATGAAGGGGTTAGGGGTCCTACTGAAGGGCTGGCCTTGGGCCTCCAAAAAGGCCAGGCCCAAAACTTTATGAAACTGAAAAAGGGACTTACATTCTCTTTGTAAAGAGAAATGATAGTTTAATAAAGTTTTTTTTAATAAATTTTGATAAATTACCTATTTAGATAAAAATAACACTATTTTATTATTTAATTTTGGTTAAAAAATAAAAATTATTTTATTTTATTTTATTTTTATATATATGAAAACTTTGTCAAATTTGTTAAAATTTGTTTTGTCAAAAACATATTTTCCATCTATAAAAGCTTCTAAAGCATCCAACATCTTTTCATCTTGGATGTGACCATTTTTCTTTCCTTCTTATCTGTGAATTCATTCTCCGATCTCCACCTTTTTCTCAACAGTTAAAACCTTTGTGTGAAGTGGGTTTTCCCTCCTGCACAATGTTTTCTCCTCTGAATAGTTTACTTCTTCCCGAATATATGTTCATGGAAATTTTGTCATGGCTTCCGTTGAAGGATGTCGTGCAATTAAGATACGTTTCAAAAGTGTGGAACCACCTTGTCTCTATTCTGCATTCGAAACTGCATCTTCAACTATCTCCAAGAAACACTCACATCCTATTTCCGTATACAAGATTTACTAGACAACCCATCATCACCCTTAAAACTTTACATCACACCAATCGCCCATTCAATCGCAGTTACAGTGTCTTGGGTGTCTGCAACGGCTTAGTATGCTTACAAGATTCTTGTGTTGAAGATGGATTTGAAGAATACTGCGTTCGGATTTGGAATCCAGTCACAAGGATCATGTCTAAAGACTCCCCACATATTTGTCTTGAACGCAGCTATTATAAAAATGCTTCCTGGTTTATGTTTGGGTTTGGGTACGATGAATTGAGTGACACTTATCATGTTCTGTTCTTGGATAATAATAACAATGAATCGCAGAAACTGGAGGTAAGAGTTTGGTCTTTAGGGGATACTTGTTGGAGAAATACTTTAACTTGTGACGCTTTTCCCATCGTGATTGGGCGTGAAAGTCGTGGAACTTTTGGAACTTTTGTGAGTGGTACTTTAAACTGGTTAGCATTCCCCAAGTCCTACTCTGGTGATGTTAAAACGAATCAGCTTGAAATATTTTCTTACCATATAAAGAATGAGACATATGCAAATATTTTTCTATGCCTGATGGCATTTTAGAAATATATGTTTGTAATCCTGAACTTGAGGTTTTGAAGGGTTGTTTGTATCTTTCTCATCATTATGAAGGTAGTTTTATTGTTTGGCTGAAGAGAGTTTAACGATAGAAAAATCTTAGCCCAAGTTACTGACTTTATGTTATGAGGATCATTATCTCAGTCATGGTTTTTCATTAGAGTCGTCGATTATCTGTGTGTGAAGATGATGATGATGACGTTGTGCTGCTTGCAAACACATATATACATAAACCGACTTTATTCGGTACAACACCAGATATAATAGAATAGATGGGCGTGAACTTAACGAAACTAACAAAGTGCATCTTTTCTCTTATGATTATGCTCAAAGCTTGGTTTCACCGCGGGTAGGAATTAGGTAGCCTTAGGTTTTCTTAGTTGATGTTGAGGAAAGCACCAACCATTTGTTTTTCTTCAATGCAAAACACTGCTATGAAGGTTTGGTAAATGTACTGTGTTGTCAAGTTAAGGAGATCATATCAAGTTTCACGGTTTTTCTGGAAACGTACTTGGAATTGTAGGAATTGTAGGATGTAAGATGTTTTTCTGAATTATATGCTACAGTATCTTTAATTTTCGATTACATAATTTACAATAAGTTTTTAAATTATGCAATACTTAATGATTTCGACCCATATTGAGACTTGTTCTCATACCTTCTGTTAGAATAATGGTTCCTAACATTATTTGTTTAATGTTTGAATAACAATAAAATAAATATTTGGTGTGTTCCTCTTTCGTTCGTTTTAGAATTTTGTTTGAATCAAGTGTACTCTAAGAATGTTGTGGATGTAATCAGTTTCCAGCTTCAATCAAATAGAGATTTCACAAGACAATGCAGCCAAGAGGAACACATAAGACATATATATTAAAGAAAAAGAAGAAAAACATGATGAATAGAGATGATTTATGATAGTTTATAATTATATGGATGAAAATTAGTGCTTTTGTGATGTGTTCTTCTTATATAGTTATTTTTAATGTTAGTATTGTTTAAAATGTAATATAAAAAGTGCAGCAGAATCCCATTATATACTCATGCCTCTACTTCTTAGAAAATAATAAAAAACAATTCCATACAAAAGCATAAAATTTAATGGATGGTTTATCTACCATAGCAGCAAGATTGGCTGCCATGAACCAATGGCTGAATTAGCCTGTATCACATAGGGCAAAACATGGAACCTGAAACTGTGCCCATATGAATCTAACAGAGGCCCATAAGGGCCCACATAAGCCCAATACAAGATCCAACTCATAACTTAAAACTAACTTAATTAATTGTCTATAAATAAGAGTGAATCTCAACAATTAAAGGTACACAATTCATTAATGTTAAGATTGAGACACTAGTGTAAAAAGAGACTTTCACGACGTCAAATAAAGATAGTTAAAAAATCAATGTTGTAAAAAAAACACAGTGGATTTTGCAATTTCTATTAACTTTTTAACAACGGTTATATAGACAATTGTCATTAAAAGTGGGAACAGGCAAGAAATAACAGCGATTATATAAAGAGCCGTCGTTAAAAGTGAAGTGCTTTCACACAAAAAGAAGCGCGAGTTTCTTTTCCCTGTGTGACTTTCATTTTAGGTTTTCGACTTCCCCTGCAATTTTGTTTTTTCTTTCCCTTACATTTTCACATATGTCAGTGAACCTCTGTGAGTCTCCTCTAAGGTCGCTCCTCTACTCGTGAAACTTTGCACCAATCACAAATCTCTCAGTGCAAACCTTTGCTAGTCGCGAAACAATGTCAATCTCGTCGCACACCGTGAATCTCTGTCGCACACCGCAAATCTCCGTCGTGATGGAAAACCAATGTCGTGAGGCTCCTTCATAAACACATTGCATCACTAGGCTCTTCCGCAAAACTTTCTACGTTGTGTTGAAAAACCCTCGCCGCGAGAGGTATTCTCCCATGTGCTCCAGGTTAGGTTTTTTTACCTATATTATTTTCTTTATTTAGGATAAGAGAAGTGAAATGTGGTAAGTAAATCTTTTTTATCCTTTCATAGGAATGTGGACATGTTGAAGGTTAGTAGAACCCCTACTTCTAGTGGAGTTGATAAATTGTAGTTCGTTGCTCAAGCGCTTGGTGACATAGCATTCTCATATCATCTCAGTTACTCTAATAGAATGCCTTTCTCGGTGAATATTGAGTCGAGAATGTATCAAACAGCATAAACAACTAAATGCGTTCAAAATCTATAAAAAAAGTTAATAAAATTGGGTTAAAAGGACTATATTAATTCATTTTTAAAGTTTAGGGACCAAAATTTATCAAAGTTTCAACCAGGGACGAATTCCAATTTTAGACCAAAGTTCAGGGACTAAAAACATACTTAACCCTTTTAATTATTTTCTATTTAAAAAATTTGACTATTAACTTTTTGTGTTGTATTTGCAAAAAATCATATTGTATATTTTTAGAAGGAGATATTATCCCTTTACATCAATTTTATACTTTTAGAAGTACGTGAAGTTTTAAAATACCGTAATACTCTCTCTTTCATGAAATCTTATCTTAATTTCTAAAATTTTAAATAATATTTTTCCTTTCGCTTATCTTTTAAGTCGTTTCAAATAATGTAATTTTCTATATATTTTCTCTTCGTCTCTTTTCTTTCTTTTTACCTTAATGGTATTCGATTTTCATTTCACATAATAGTTAAAATCCATGACTCAATGTTTGATGGAATATGAATTTCATATCTATTTTTGAACGTAGTTTATAAACATTGAAAAAATAATATCACCTTTCAATTTAGTGGATTTTAAGAGATGTATCATTATTAAATTTTTGAAGAAGATTATTATAGAAATTTGAAGGATAATAAATATGTGAAGACCCAATGAAAAGGCAAAACCTTATTATATAATATTTAAATAATGAATATGTTGGCTTGTTTATCATTCATCAATTTGGATGCAAACACACAGCCACTTCGGAGTTGACTGGTTCATCATCAGCATCCTCACTCTGGCTGTTTTCAGAATCCATTAAGGCTCCCTTTTGGAAGTAATCTGTTTTGAAATCGTAATCACCATCCATTGAAGCTTTCTTATTCTTTCTTCTTTTGTTCTTCTCTGCGCGCCTCAGTTTTGTATTAAGCATACCGTCAGCAGTGTATAATTTTTCATTTTGCCTACTTGCTGCATTGTTATCCTTTTTCTTTCCACCATCATCTTCCATGGCTTCATCCACCTCACCCACATTTTCGGGACCTTCGCCTTGGTTACCTGACTTGGTTTCTGTCTCATCCTACAAGAGAATGTTTTAATTAGTAAGTGTGAAAACACTAAAATTTCCAACATAAGATTCATATCAACAATAGTCAATTATCTAAACGGTTTCAAGAAACAAACCTCCAACATCATTTCAGTAAGATTAAGAGGGTGACTTGAAGGAACTTCAACAACATTGAAGTCATCAACATATTTAAGGCTCCCAATATATGAAGATTCATTGTTGTAGACTTCATCAACGTTAAACTCTTTTGCAAATTTAGAAACTATCTTCGCCTCTAAAGGTTCACCTTGATCCCTATTTGGGGGCATGGTATAATACTGAATTTTACCTGAAACATACAAACAGAAAGAGAAATTTCTACGTAAAGTTCTTTCTCAATTTTAACTTCAAAACACAAAAAAGTAATTGGTTCTCTGATCATAATTTAAGAAATTCCATGCATGCGTACCCTCGTTCCAATCACGAAGAACGATTCTTGCAGTAGTAGCAACATCATGTATTCCACCCTCCTTGAGTTTGCGCTTCTCTTCAGCTACCTTCAGCAGAAAGTCGTCAACATCACCTACATTGAAACTACCAATTTTGTACAGAGTTACCCGCTGCTCAGGCAGACAGAGCTTTAGAATTTCCTTCATTGCGTTGGCCAAGTTAAAAGTAAAGAAATAAGTCTTTCAATTTACTTAACAAGAGTCGGTACAACTTAAATCAGGATTTTCCATAAATAAAATAATTGTATCATTGAAACTTCTAAGCGTTTTGGAAATTAAAATTCTCATTACTAAATCAAGCATTAATTTATATCTAAATAAAATAAAAACAACCATAGAATTTTAAAAAAGCATAAAAGGAAGCATAACCCAATAGCCCATGCATAAAAAAAATCCAATGTTCTATAACATCACCTATCAAGTTGCATTTTTAAAACCTAACAAAACTCCATTTTATAACAAGGGTAAGTAACAAGATTTAACCAAAGGGTGCTATTATCACCGACATTCGGAGAATGGTTAGATCAAACCACACACAACCATATATTAAAATACAATGTACACAGCCAGTGACCCACGGACTAACCTCATTCACACCATCATTGTTAACACAAAAGTAAAGGGAAGTTGTAAAGAGGGAACGATTCTGAAAATAATTGAATTTATAATTTAAAGTAATTCTATTTGAGAAAATGGAGGAAAAGGGGATAAGAAATTTACACAAAAATAACATGTTTAAAGACAAAAAGCACCCTTATATATATAGGCACTAGTCAAACCAAATACACCAAAAAATAGAAAATACTTCAAACTGTTGTAGAATTGAATAGAATTTCTTCAATGTCACAAGCTCATTTTCTTTTACTATTTTTTTCATGTAAAATACCTATAAATCTTCTACCATTCATTTCAAACTGAATTAATGCAAATAAACACCTGAATAACCAGATAATAAGGGAGGGGGGAAATGACTCGGTATACCAGGGCTAATTGGATCCTCTAAGTTCTCAATCCTCTTGCAATTTTTTAAGGCAATGAAAGCATCATTATGTTGAGACTTCAGCATAACAACACCAAGGCAATCTAGCAACTTAACATTTTTGTCCAATTGAACTTCTTGCATTGATCTTGTTAACCCCGGAGTAGAGCCAACATTGACAACATGAGACCTTTTTAAACTATTAATAAGACTACTCTTACCCACATTGGGCAAGCCAATCAAACCCACGGTTATTGACTTCTTGATCTGTCAAGACAAGGAAGCAAAACAACAACAAAATCAATTATCTACAATTAAAGGACAAAAGCAGAAAAAATAAAACAATTAATGTATAAGCAATAGACATTACAAAGACTAGAAAAACAACTACACAAGGGAAAATAAAAAATAAGTCAAATGAAAATCCTCAAAAGATAGCAATGATAACCCATGAAGATGCGCACAAAAGCATATTCTTCCAACTTAAAATCTGTATATTTAGTTTTTACTATGTGATTGACCAAAAGTTGACACATTCATGCACAGGCAAACAAATGTCAGAGATCAGTGTCACCTAGATGACTAAAATAGACCGTGTGTGTGCATGATTTCAACTACGTGCAAACTTCCTTTTTTTTGTAGAGTTAAATTTTAAATTAGACCTAAACAGACATTTCTATGGTTCTGATTCTAAAAATAAAATATATTTGGATAATTAAATCATGTTCAACAGATAAAATAGCACCAACACCACAATAGTAAGAAAAAACCCTATCTAACAGGATTGATACTTATCTTGCAATAGAAACTATGACTCAGAAAAAGGCATCAGCAATATAGAGAACACTAATGCCAACAATTCTCAAATCCCAACTAGAAGTGATATCATTTTAGGAGCAAGCACCATAGACATAGGATTTTGTAATAATTTAATTTCTGCTAACATATGAAAAAAATAGTTTGATCTACCACTTTATTTTTCTTTTTGAGCCGGAGCACAATACCCATCCATCTGTAAACATTGCTTCAAATTGACTCTAAATGTAAGAGACAGAGAAAATGAAAACCAACTCACTTAGGCTCTTCACTTCTTCCTAAATTTATGTAGTATGAATTATTTGCACAACCTTCTGATTTTATATTTGGTTCAACATTTAAGTTTGCCAATTTGACAGCATTTAAGTTGGTTTTTCCAATAAAGATATCCTTTATTGTATAATTTTCATGTCAAGATGGTTTATCCAACGCACATTAGCAACACCATATATTTAAAATATCCCAGGCTAAATGCATGGAAACACATGCACAACCACACCCATACGCACCAAAAAAAGGATCAGCAGTGAATACATAAAGGTTTCTCAATAATATATCAGATAACAATTCCATGAAGGGAAGCACAATACAGAAACCAAAATTGTAACTCTGACAAATGATTCACAAGAAACTAATTCAGCACAAAATTTCATTATGAAGTTGCAATTTTACAAACACCCATCATTATTAAATTTGTTACCTCATGACTTCTTGAGTAATTCTTCAACAATTTGAGTAGAGTATCAGCTCCAAGACAATTACTTGATTTGGCTTTCTTAGAAGCTATCCGCCCTTTTGATCTTTGTTGTTGTGTGCTACACTTGAAGGCCACGGTAGGTAATTCTTCTCTAAGGTATTTAAGCCACTTTTCTAAAGCTTCTTCAAGCACAAGATCTATTATATGGGTCAAATGATTAGGCAGTGCAAAAATAAATATACCAAAATGGAGAAAGGAGACAAAAATAAAATGTGATCAGTAAACTACCAATTTTATTTAAAACCAAGACAAGACGTTTATTAGGACCCGATTTCATCACCATGTTTTCTATCTCAGGACAGCGAGTCCTCAAGGGGTTCCAGGCATCAAGGACCTCCAGTAAGACATCAGAGGCTTCAATGACCTTAAAAAGATCCTTGTAAAAGGCTCTATCTGAGCTATCTATGGAATAAGAAAACCAAAAATAACAATTGTCTGAACACAAGCAAGCAAGCACTTGAAAGGTCAAACTAACCAAACTGTCAACAAAGTACAAATAAATGCACACCTCTGGTCTTTGCAGCATTACCAAAATCATTAGTATTTTTATTAGAATCCTCTAGCAACTTAGAGTCATCTTCCTCCTCTAGCAAGCCCAATTTACTTTTATGAGCCTGAAACAAGTAATGAATAGTAAGTTCCTAACTGCAAGGAAAACAGAAATCACAAAGGACTATTTTTTTCATAGCAACAGTCAATCTTCACTGATACAATAATACAAAAACATTTTAATATACCAACAGTCAAGCACCCTCATTATCTTCTATCATATATCTTTCTTCCTATCCATGAAGAACTTTCTACAGGAATAAGGTTTACATAAAACTTCTACCGATATTTTTTATTTATTCATTCATTTAGTTGATCATGTAACATAACAAATCATAATAAACATAATCAACCAACGATAGAAATAATTCATGAAATGGGAGTTGAATAATGATAAAACAATTACCCTCTCCTTGTGTTCGGCTTTCTTTTGCTCCAATTCCTCAATGGCCTTCGTTCTTCGAGCTTGAAGGGCTTTGAGTTCCTGTTCCTTAAAAGGCCAATTGTTGGGAATACCAGGATCCTTCTCAACTTTATTTTTCCACTCAGCCTAAGCTTCTTCGCTTCCTTCGCTTTTTTTTCTATTGTGCTCTTTCACCTTCCGTATCACCTAGTACTTCTTCTTCAACGAAACCCTCTTAATCTTACTCTCTATAACCAAAAAAATTCACAACAATAAGAACAAAATAAACAATTAAAATCATTGCACACTACTGATATCAAAGAACAAGGGTTGGGTTTTCTTATTCTTGCTCTTCATCACCATGCTGTGTTCTCTACCTTAAGAGGAGAAAAAGAGATGAGAACGATAATCCACGTCGAAAGTAGTAGAAAACGGAGAGAAGAAGGGAAAAGATTTGAAGAGGCCCTGAAGCAAGCAAATAGAGAAGAGGGTGAAGGAGTTTGTTGTACATTGTTATCAAATTTTAGAAGGTAAAATTAGATAATTAACATATTAAATTTAATATTCAATAAAATTTGTTTTAGTATTCTAAAACAAATTTTTTATATCCTCATCTTTTAATTTGATATACTAAAATAATGAATTTTAATATGCCTAGATTTTTTTTATAAGAAAATATAATTACTTAAATATATTATAAAAAACTATAATGTAACAGAAAATTTAAGAGGTGTTTTCTTAGGCTAACTTAAGCTGAATTTGTTAATATTTTCAGCTTAAATAACATGTGTTTTTTGATAAATACTGGTTAGTAGTAAGGTTTCAATTTATAAAGTTTTTATTATTATAATTTAGTACATATTTAGCTTCTACAATTTAATTTTATTAGAATATAAACTAATATATATCCAAAACTAAGATATCTAAACTAGCCTAAAAAGTGTGGGCAATCCAAAAGCGTATTTAAACCTAAAAATTGTATATATCCAACCTCTCTCACTACACTGCTTGAGAGAACACAAATTTTAACTCCCTCTCTTCCTTTAAGTTCTTCTTTGTTTAGGTTACACATTTGTGATAGTTTTAGGGTTCTATGAGTCAAGTGTTGACACAATATTAATAGTATTATATTGTAGTTATATGAATGAGTTCTTCCAATATTTGAAGGAGATAAAATTAATACATGATTTAACCAAAAAATTTCGATTGGTCTCAGAATAATATATTTTTTTCTTTATTTAATATTGCTGATTTGTTATTATTTTTAGAATTGAATAGATTTAATGGGTATTAAATGTTGTGGACTGTTTTTATTTTTCGAAATGTTGATATATATATATTCTAAGCTGTGAATCGGAAAAGTTTCAGATTTATGTATCTTCTATTTCGGCGTATATTAGTAGAAGCATGATCCATTATATGTACATAATAAATATATAAATATATACGGATATGTTTCTGTTATGTTTTATAGCATATATTGAATGTTAGGGATGATAACTATATATACTGAAATGACTAAGAGTGAAATCCGTCAAACGTAACTATCAAAAAATATTATAATATTTTTTGGAAATTTTAGGAAGTTTCGGTTATTTTTATTTTTTCATTCATAATATTATTATTAATAATATGATTACTAATAGTGATTAAATTAATAAATAAAAT
>Ga0214545_1009137_pt1 | contig 15283 bp, 7 predicted proteins | sample CNSS4metaG_FD_160064 | JGI IMG/M metagenome (GOLD analysis project Ga0214545, IMG submission 160064) | Root nodule microbial communities from cowpea collected in UCLA plant growth center, Los Angeles, California, USA - CNSS4 | ecosystem: Host-associated > Plants > Roots > Nodule | place: USA... | reverse complement strand
ATGAGAAGATAATTTTATTTTTTTTTTTTCCCTTTTTTTTCTCTCTTTTTTTTTTTTTTTTTCTTAAATAATAAAAAGTAAAAAAGGAAAATAAAGAAAATTGTAAATAAAATATAAATAAATAAAATAAGATTAAAACAAAAAAAATAAAAATAAAAATAAAAAATAAAAATAATAAAATAAAAATAAAACAAAATAAAATATAAATATAAATATAAAATAAAATAAAATAAAATAAAATAATAATAGAATAATAATAAAAAAGTAAAAATAAAAATAAAAAACAAAATAAAAGTAAAATAAGATTATGAGAAAAAAGGTAAAATACATTATAACCCGGACAAAATTGGGTGTTGACAATCATACACCACAAGTTTTAGAAGAAGAGTTGAGCGAGGAGTCCAATATATGAGAAGATATCGGTGCGTGCTCATGTGGCAAGGTTTGAGAAATTAACTTGATTTTACACCTTGACAATGTCTAAGGTTCGAAGGGTAACAATGTGGGAGGTTTGAGGTTGAGGGTGAAGGCCCTAAACTGTATATGGAAAGCAGACATGAAGATGGAAGCTTATGGGAGGCAGAGCTTTGAAGATAAGCCAAGTGTGATGATGTTATAGGAGAAGGGAGTATATTAGGAGTTATATACCAGATCAATTCCGTAAGGAGTAGTCGAGTCTTCTCAGCAGTAGTAGTTACCTAAGTTAGGAGGAGAAGAGATGTTCTAAGTAAAGTGGCCCACAAAAGAGGAAGGATTGACGTTTGATATGAGATGGATGATTTCAAGCTTCAGAAAGAGGAGCACATAGTTAAGTTTGTTCTTGTGGGGAAGGACAATTAGTAATGTCACAACACGAGGAACGAGGAAAGGAAAACAAAAGTTTTTGAGTAACTATGAGAGTGTTTGCGAGGATTGGCACTAAAGTGGCCAGCACAGGTGACTTAATTTAAAAGATACATGTTACAAAGGTGGTGATTGGATTATGGGTTTTGGCTTCGCTTTGGGTTGTACACTCTATGATGTCGCCAGTATGGTATAGGAGTCATGGTTGTCTGCAAGAAGGAGCTGAATTTGAGGAGGTGGTTTTTGTTATAGTAGCGACTAAGTGAAGATTCGCTCGAGTGTATGGTGCCTTCGGGGTGATCAAAATGTTTAAATTCAAACCCAATTTGAATTGTTTCCTTTGCAAGGTTCGGACATAGTCTCAAAGGTGAATTAGTTATTTTCTCAATCTCATTGCGATGAGCTGAGACGACCAACAAGGTGGTGTTCTTTGATTTAAAAGAGATAAGTCAGTGATTGCGTATGAAGTACGGATCAAACTAAATAGTGGAGGGGGGGCAGAGTGTCACGTGAATCAGAGTCATTTGGTAAAAGAAAGTGAATAATAGAGCCAAAGGATCCCGGTAGTAGAAGAGTTTTTAGACGTATTCTGAAGCAAGTATTAGAAATTTAACCTTGGTGTGGTGGAGTTCAATTTTGCATTGGTGTCTGAAGGAGGACTTGTGCCAATAATTTCTAATTGAATGGTTCCTACTGAGAATTTGAAGTAAATACGGAAGTGGGGGAGATGTTGGAGAAGTAGTGGCTTATACTAAATATAACGATAAGGATGACTACGAGTCTGGTGAATCTTAAAGGAGAGGAAGTGGGAGGATAGACTGTTCAAGGGTAAACGTTGGATAAGGGAGGATAGACTTTTTGGCCTATGGTTTTAAGGGGTGGAAACATGATGAAGGTAAGAAATTTCAAACAGGTTAGCGGTATCATCAAGGTTTAGCGGCGAGTTTTCCAAGTGTGAAGAGAGTCCTTAGAATGTTCGAGAGAAGTATTGACAAAGGTCGGAGTGACTAGTAAGACATATGGTTTAAAAAGGGTGGATGCGATGTTGAGAAAATAGGATGTTAAGGCTATAAACAGAGGAGTCAAAATGGTTTTGCAAGTTCCATAGAAGTTTTGGAGGAAGGTTTCTCAACGATGATTGATTCCTTGCCACGACAGACATGAAAGGAGCATCATTTTGAGTAAACAGATAAGTGACTTTGTGTGTTGATCAAAGTAGCGCAACGGGATGACGACAAGTGATACTTATGAAGGGTAAGAGGTGCGTGAAAAGAACTATCTTACTCACGACCTAAAGTACTACTACGACAACCAGTTCTTGTTGAACAACAAAAGTGTCATTCTTATGAGTATCAATTAAAGATGTTCAGAGAATCATTTAGAGTTGGAATTATGGGGTTACTTAGAGAAAGTTGTGCAAGAGTAGTAGGAGATGGTTTGAGTTATGATTTCAAGTTGGAATACCAACTTGGAAGTGAGAAAGTGAGAGTAGATGTTTGGCCAGAGAATGGAATCCAAGACCCGTGATTTGATGAGTTAAGAGTAAGGGTTGGTTGAGAAACATAAGTGTTTTGGGTTGGGAAGAGAATGTGTGAGGAGATTTCATTAGTTTAGTCATCCGACTAGAACTAGTGAGTCTCTCAACAAGGTTAGGGAAGAAGCAATTTAGAAAAAAATCTTAGTTGAGAAGTATCTTAGAGTTGATAGGTATAAATCAAACTAGAAATTTCAAGTCAAGGAAAGACATAGTTCTAAGGCTGTTGTGGAATGATGGTTACAAGTTAGTAGATCAAAAATGAAGGGAAGATGCTGAAATAAATTGGGTGGTTGTAACAGATGAAAGTTTGATTTAGAAATGGAATACCTTGGTTAAGGACCTTCTTACCATTGGTTTAAGTTAGTAAAGGAGGCAAGATGTTATGAGTGTCGTTATGGATAAAGGTAACCAAGAGTGTTGATATGGGGCAATAGACCAGAAGTCAAGGGCGATCAAGTCAGTGGAGTGATGCTTCAAGGAGGGAACATAGTGGTGTGGAGTGATGACTAACATGCTTTAGTTTGAGACTTGAAGGCATCTGAGGCTTTGTAAAAACCTACGAGGGGTAGTGGAGAGCATATGGTAAGTGAGTCAGTATATCAGATACAAGTTAGTGGGGCATGTATGAAGGAGCATTCCAATTTTAAGGCTGGAGGATTAGGAGTGCTTCGAGAGTAGTGACTAAACTAATTTAAATAGTTGAACACATATTTCGCTAAGCACATAGGCAAATTTTCCAGTGACTATAGGTGTTCGAGTCGTTATATCAATCGTGTTTGAGTGGTGGTTCTCAGAGGAGATAAGGAGAACATAGCTCCTTCCTATCTCATCGATGAATTTTCGAGGACAAAAAATTTTGTTGTTGGGGAGAATGTAAAACCCTCTTTTTCTGCCATAATTTTTAAAGGGTTGCCCCTAATCTAATGGGCCTAAGGGCTGGCCCATAGGGTGTCCAAGGCCCCTAAGGTAGCCAAACCCCTCTCACTTCTGTCATTCTTGCAAAAACAATACTCTCACACTCTCCTTTTCCCTAAGAGGCTCTGCTAGGGTTTAGCCCCAATCTTAGTCAAGTAGCTCAACCTTCTTTCTTGCTCCATGTAAGTTATTCTCCAGCTCATACTTCTCCTCTCTAGGCATATATTTTCGTATTTTTTCCAGTTAGGGTTTTGTAGTAAACTTATTTTAAAATCTGTTCCGCTATCTTGTTTAGTTCATAAATCTGTTTCGTGAGCTGTCGTGCTCGGCTATTGGGTGTCAAAGTCCTTGCTAGCTTATTTTCAGGTAAGAGAAGCTAGGGTTTATGTATTTAAAGTTATTTTGCCAATTTTTGGTCTATTTGTATGGCTGTGATGCTTGAATGAGGCTGTTGGTCGAATAAAAATGTATGGTGTGCGAGTATGTTTGATTGATGTGGCGCTACTCTTTTTCTACATTGCACACTTTTCGTAAAATGAAGATTCCTACTGCGTTAATCGTTGGATCGAGATGAAATTTTAACAGCTGATTCTTAACACAAAATTATTGACTTTTACTGGTCAGATATTTAATCAGAACTCTGTAGTGAGAGCAGTTTTTATCTCAAGGTCACTGTAGTTTGGTTGTTGACAACACTGCACACTTTTCGTAAAATGAACGTTACTACTTCGTTAACCATTGAATCGAGCTGATATTTTAACAACTGATCTTTAACACATAGTTTGTGACTTTGACTGGTCTGATCTTGAATCAGAGCTCTGTAGTGAGAGCAATGTTTATCGCAAGATCACTGTAGTTTAGTTGTTGACAACATTGACCTTGTTACTTGTTTAGTTTACAACTTTCTTTATGGTTATTCAATTAAGTTGGTTCTTGTTTCATTTGGTTCTTGATTCAATCATATTTAATTTGAATATAAATACAAAAATTTTCTGAGCTTTACACAAGTTGCAGTTTTATTTCTAAAATCCCTAAATCGTTTGCATAATGTGATGTTAAGTTGGATTGCTATGTGAAAGCATGAGATGAGTGAATATGCATGAGTAAAAGGGTGTATGAGTTGTGAATGATGAGCTTGGATAAATCTTGGCATGTAATTTCAATGAAATGGTTGGTATCAAAATGGCATGGTATTGGTATGAGGTGAAATTCTATATTCATTGATTGGGAATGATGAGCTGGAATGGATTCAACATCGAATATGAATGAGGATTTGGTTATAAAGGTTGGCATGAGAGTTATGTGCATGATAAATCTTTCTTGATTGATTGAGTATGATTGAGTATGATTGGTCTGTGAGGTTTCAAGGTCGTGCTTCAGTGGTCGGGACGTAATTCCATGGCCCCTGTTAGTGGGTGTCCATGGTGGTTCCTCATCTATGTAACTTGGTAAGGATTCAAGTTAAGGATTGCATCCTGACACTCTAAGGAGTCAGTTAGTCTCACTTAGAGCGGACTGACTCCTGTGGTGAGAGTAGTAGGAGGCCTGAAACTCATTAAGGGCTAACCTTGTGTGTGATGGAATTGATTCATTGTAACACTTGTAACACATAGCTTGGGGGTGAGCAGCTCGGGGCTGAGCAGAGGTATCCACCACAAGTGCAAGCATCCGCTGAATCTGACCAGGTTATATGTTTCCGGATGAGTCGAGTCGAGTCTTAGTGTATTGATTTGAAAGTCATAACATGCTTGGGTGTTGTATGTATATTGAACTGTGAAAGTATACCTGATTGCATAATGAAAATCTTTTTGGCTCTAGCTTACCCTTTTCTTATTTGATTGCTTGTATGTTGTTCTTCTACTTTTGCGATGATCATCAATTTATTGATGGGAGCAGATGCGATAGGAAATCGTGGTCAACAGGGGAGAGATGAATTTGCTGCATAGTCCTCCTGGGCTGGACTTCTTGTGCTGATTGGGCTTTTCTTTTAGGGAAATGGCCCATGTGTTGTTTGGCCTTTGGGCTTCTTTTTTTGAAAACTTTGTCGTTATTCCTCTATGTTTTATTTTGGCATCGTGGTCTGCCTTGGTTACTGTACGGAGTTGTGATTGTAATCCAGGACTGCTTAACATATTATTCTACGTGACATTTCCTTTTAATTTGTTTTATTAATTAAATGAGACGTTACATTAAGCTTCTTGGGTTGAATGAAATAATTTCTTTATTCTTTTTATTATTGTTGAGGTTTTAATTCATCTATGTCTTTTATCTTTGAATCACGTGAAAAATAATGGTTTTTACATCATAGCTAATTGGTGAGATGTTTTAATCTATATGCATATAAATCACATGGAGTTTTAATTGAGAATGTACTTTGATTAAATTTAGAAACTTTCATGTGATTGAATGAGTTTTTGCCAATGATTGAGAATATACTTTGATTATAGGTGAAAACTTTAACTAAAATTAATAAAGAATGTACTTTGGTTAATTAGCTTTTTGTATGATTTTAGAGGTAAAAGAATGAACATGATTAAGGGTAGTAATATTTAGTTGAGAATGTACTTTGGTTAAATTTACTATGATTAATGTACAAAGTTCTCGCTTTTGATTGAGAATTTACTTTGGTTAATAGTGAGAACGCCAACAAATTAAATGAGAATTTATATTGATTAATTTGCAAATCTACAACAATAATTAATTTTGCAATAATCTTTAGATAACCGATGATAGATATAATTTGAAAAAATAGTGGAATCAATCTATTTTTCTTTATCATTGTGTTTTATCTTTTTATCCTTTTCAAATTTTATATATTTATTCCTTATTTTATTTGATTAACCATTTTATATAGTTTTTATAACAACTAATTTGTTAAAAATCAATTCTGTGTTCGTTGGGAGACAACTTTGGGTTACTTTACCCTTTCTATTTTGTTGACTACTTTCTAAACAATATTTTTATAGGTAAATAGTATTAATTTGATCGCGTCAACGACAACGTTATCAATGGTCGAAGTAAATGATGTTATACAATCATTCTTGAACCTTTTGAATGCATCCAAAAACGCTACAGTTGTTATGCCTTCAACATAAATGGTAGATTTTGTTTTGTTTAATGGGGTTTAATGATTTTAAATTGTTTTGTCGAAACTAAAAAGTTAGAAATTGGGCTTCCATTCAATGAATGCAATTTAATGATGGAGGCTGACGAGACAACTTTGAGACAGTGCCTTGTAGAAGATATGAGATAAGCAATGTAACATGAATGGACTTTAAAGAGGGAAAATGTCACGTCAATTAAATTTTAAAGGGTAATTTTGTCTAAATATATTTACCACTGTAGATAAAACCCACTAAATCGGTTTACTTCTTAGTGTGTAAGTGCAGCAGGGAAAATGGAACCATGGCAGCCTCTAGAAGTTGACGAATCCGACTTGCACACATTCATGCGACATTGTAGTGAAACAACGTCTTTCATCATGATCCTACAGGAAATTTTCAAGCATTGATGATGAACAATGAGGTAGGTGAAGGCTAGTCTACCCAGCAATTTATGGAGGACATCACTGCAACAACATTTGCTCGTGATTTTGGAACAAATGCATGGAAATGGACCACCATGTTCATAAAACACCATGGTAATATAATATTAGAACAATCTTTTCTAAATATATTTGGTGGAACAACATGGAATTACTTAACTAATATTAAATGCAGGTTTAATGGAAGAGTGTGACATAAAAAATGTGACTCTCATGTTTAGCACAAAGTTTTTTGACAAATTGCCTTTTGTGGCCTCTGTTGTCAAGGACTGTAAGCCAAATGGGTTGGATGATCTACTTATCATTGTCAAGGTTCTTTTACTTATCTTGCAAATGTCCTCAATTTTTTCCCAAATAAAATGTTAAATACATATTATAATGTGGAAGAAAATTATTTCAAGACAACATATTGCTCAGGCTGGCGTCAACAAGAAAGTAGTTTCACATCCTCAATGTGGTCCACAAATTGGTGTTGGGTCTATCATATTACTGAAAGAAGTTGTCGTATTCAAGCCCATTCCAGATAAGTTGTACCTAAACATCACATTAAGGAATATTGTTAAGGTTTAATAGTTAATCATTTTTTCATTAAATTTGGGTTCTCTCATAATAGATTTTTAATTTCATTTCTTATCATGAAATTCGTAGGTCTTCAAACATGAGATTAGTAGTCCAACAATTGAAGAGGTAGCAACTTCACATACTTTTAACGGACAACAGAAGCAACCTAAAGACTATGTTGAGGCCTTTATTTTAACCCCAATGTGGAAGTAAATGAGCAAACAATTGTGGAAAACAATGTTGATGAAAATGCGGAGCACCTGGACGAAATACTTGTAGAAACAGTAGAGGATAGTAGTGTTGATGCAAATGTGGAACACCTGGACTAAATCCTTCTAGAAACAGTAGAGGATAGTAGTGATGATGAGCAATTGACCTACAACAGCGTTCATAACAGGATTAAAAGCCTCATTGATCCATTCAATAAATTCAAGAGAACATAGGTAGGGCAATCATCAAAGTCACAACCATAGGGGCATTACAACTATGACCCATTATATATTATGCTTTTGGATGTGCATCTAAACTCATTTTTAAGTTTACATATGTTAGGTGATATTTGAACTTGTGGAAGACATTATATGTGCATTGTGTTAATTAACTTCTGTTCAATGTATGACATCACCAACCCTTAATTTAGATTGTATTTGGTAATATGGTTGGTGTGCAAAACATATAAGTTAGGTTTGTAGTACATAAATTATGGCTTTGCACTTAAAGATGGGATGGAGAGAAACATAAGCATTGGTTAAAATGAGTCCAGTTTATTCCAAGAAGTACAAGCATGAAGAACACATGTTAAATTCACAATATTTAAGGCCTACAAACCAGATGAACATCAGTGAAAACAAAGTAATACAAGTTAGCACTTAGGAACCCAGAGGTTTGCACATCAACTGGACACTAGAAATTATCATTATATAACACAAAATGTAGTATTTCATGAAAAAAATCATGACTACTTCCTTTAAGGTCACATAATTGCTGACCTATAAATATTATTCAGGGCACTAAGCAGAGTGTTCAAATTGGTACTTATAATGAAACTGAAGTAGGAGAAAAGTTTTGTTCAAATTAATTAACTTGTGTTACCAGAACATAAGTCACAACTTTGCACTTAAAAATGGGATGAATAGAAACATAAGCATTGGTTGAAATGAGTTCAATTTATTTCATGAGGTACAAGGATGAAGCACACATGTTAAATTCATAATATTTAAAGCCTATTACCCATATGAACATTAGTGGAAATAAAGTAATATAAAGTAACACTTAGGAACTCACAAGTTCGCACATAAACTGGACACTATAAATTATCATTATATAACCCAAAATGTAGTATTTCGTGAAAAATTCATACTACTACCTTTAAGGTCATATAATTCCTAAAGTGTATATATTATTATTCAGGGCACCAAGTGGAGTGTTCAAAGTGCAATTTATAAACAAAGTGTAGTAGGGGAAAGGTTTTGTCAAATCAATTAACAAGGGATAGCATAACGCAACTCATGGCTTTGCACTTAAAGATGGAATGGAGAGAAACATAAGCATTGGTTGAAATTAGTTCAATTTATTCCAAGAGGTACAAGCATCAAGCACACATATTAAATTCAAAATATTTTACGCCTATTACCCACATGAACATTAGTTAAAAAAAAGTAATACAGATTAACACTTACGAACCTCTAAGTTTATACATCAATTGGACATTAGAAATTACCATTATATAACCTAAAATTTAGTATTTCTTGATTAAGACTACTTTCTTTAATGTCACATAATTCCTAAAGGGTATATATTATTCATAATTCCTAAAGGGTATATAGTATTCATGGTACCAAGCTGAGTCATCAAATTGGTACTTATAAAGAACCTGAAGTACTGGAAATGTTTTGTTCAAATCAATTAACTTAGGTTAGTAGAACGCAAGTTATTGCTTTGCACTTAAGGATGGGATGAAGAAAAAATTATCCAGGGTTGCAAATGAGTGGCATATATTCCTACAAGGACAACCAAAAGTCTCCAATTCCATGCTCTGAAGGATGTTCACAACATATAAGGCCTCCTACCCATATTAGCATCAATGAAAACAAAGTAATACAGATTAGCATTTAGGAACCCACAGCTTCACACACAAACTGGATAGTGGTTGTTATAATTATATAACTGAAATGTAGTATTTCATCAAAAATTATTGACTACTTCTTTTAAGGTCGCATAATTCCTAAAGTGTATGTATTATTCATGGCACCAAGCGGAGTCTTTAGAGTGCTACTTATAAAAAAACTGAAGTAGGGGAAATGTTTTGTTCAAATAAATTAACTTGGCTTATTAGAACGGAAGTCATTGCTTTGCATTTAAAAATTGGATGAAGACATCTCACTTGGGTTAGCAATACATAATTCATTACTTTGTAATTACGTATGAGATTAAACGAACAAAGTAATTCTGTCACTGAACAAGATATGATAGTGTTTATGATTATTTATTAAAGTGAAAACCATAACACCTAGGTTTACAGTTATTGAGTTTGAAATTTTTTAAAAGTTTGGGACTCACAAACCTGTCCACCGTTCCACCCAAAAACAATAAACAAACTTTTCACTATAACAACTTTACAAAATCTAACGCATAATTTAGCACTTATTCACCCGTAGGTTTGAACATATATTGTTGCAGCTCTTCCTGTCATCATAAATGAACATCTTAGTACATTGAACTTTAATTACCACTTCACTGCATCAAATAAATCATTTGGACTATGTAGAATGTACTTACGCCAATATAAGCAAACATACTTTTGCCATCGTACTTTTTCTTAGGTTCCCAAAGCTCGAGATATTTCAGGACCATAATACCACAGTTGAACCTGTACATCAAAACCGAATTTAATGAAATCAAGTATCACATTAGTCGTCATGTCTGACATGCCTCACAACTTTCAATTTACATAGACAAAAGCTTACAAGTTTGGTTGTTGTGACAGGTCTTCAATGATCACTTCAAAACTTGGTTTCTCTTTTGGTGGGGGAGACATCAACACAGAAAACAAGTGCTCGAAATTTTAGGCCTTTAAACAAACCAAATAAGATGTCATATTACTTTATCTCCAGAAGAAATAAATAAATTATTTCCGCATATTAAAGAACATCACACTACTTACAATATGATTATCAATTTTGTTTTCTCCTAGGACACTTGTGTGCTAGGGAGTCAAGAACGTACAATTTTCTTGATTCCCAATGAAGAGCATAATACCACCAATGGTTATCATGAACAAGTGCCATCATCTGAAACAAGTTAACCAAATTAGACTAAAATAATTGAAACACATAAGGAGCCTATAACCACAACAGAGAGCATTCAAAATACTAACAAAATTTGGCTATGAAGACATCATTTATAGAAAGAAGTTGACGTACAAAGAATTTGTTGTAATCTGGTAAAGACCATACGCATTTATTAACCTTCCACTTAGAACAATCCTGGATGACCTTATCTTGCATAAAATATGAATTCAATTAACTTTGGCACAAAAATTTCAAATCTTTATAAATAAAGTAGTACACGTACCGTGTAAGTTGGACTAAAAATTACTCTATTGATGTCCCCTTTTGGCCTTTTTACTTGTACATGAAGTGGCTAGTTGCAAAGAAAATGGACTACATACATAGACAAGTACAAAGTAGTCAGCATAAGAACTTCATGCTAAATTAATTTAACTCACCAACCTTACCATGTTGTCAATCCATTCACGGGGCACGAAGTTTCTCGTTTCACTACTTATGAGTATCTGGTCATTTATCTCAACATATATACATCTGTAATGTGAAAAAAATTATATTAAAGTCATGAAAATAACACTAACAATAGCAAAAATAACTTAATTCTCATTACCTTTTCGCTTTTGATGTTATAACTTGGTACAAAAATAACTTCTCCACATTAAGACCAGGTAGTTCAGGAGGAGGACTATTTGGTTTCACGTATAGAACCTAGGAGATCAGGATTGTGATTAACTACTTCACGGCCCATTACCTTTTCTTCCTTCAAGAAGGCATGTGCCACTTCAGAATGGGACGCATGGGCTTTGTCACTTCAAGAAGGCATGGGCTTTTCTTCCTTCAACCATGCTAGGAAGGTTCATTTCCTCTTAGGTTAACCCTCAATCCAATTGAACCTGCAACAACACACAATTGGGTTCTAAATCCAAAAGTCAAATTTATCAGGAAACAAAAACAATAAAACATTTGTTCATATAATATATCATGGATTTGCAGTTCGAAACACAAGGGTTCGTAGTTAAATGCATTGAAGGCATATTAAAGTTGTTGCTATCAAATTACAACCACTACGATATGTGCAAATAATATTGCATGGGTTCGCAAATATGTAGTGCTATATAACCAAATACTTTATTTTGCACAACTACAAAGAAAGTAATGCAATGCACTCAATATTACTCTAAGTGCTAAATAATTAAATGCTAAACTCAAACTTCCAATTTCTGAACTACGACTGTCATAGTTTTTTTGATTACCTTATGTGCAAATCAATACCATTAGGTTCGTAGTTATACTTAGCATATAAATTTTTTTGTTTGGTGCTTCTGCTCACTCATAAATGTATTCCAATTAAATGCACAAATATATAAAACATAACACACCTGATTGCGATCAAAACACTTCATAATTCTTTCTCTCTGCATTTTAAGCAATGGTCAAGACAAATATCTAGGGAACATTACTCTACTTGTTATATCTCCCAAAGAAAGCCTCTGACAAGCCCAAACCTTTAACAAATATCGCATTATTAATACACGTCACAAAATAAAGACATATTTAAATTATTGAAATTGAAAAACACATCTACCGGAACCACAACGACTGATCAGACACAAATATAGTGTGGTCATTTGCCTTCTCTCTATACATTGTTGATGAACGATTCAAAGAAGCAATGAGGAAATTGTGAACATAACTCGCCCATCGATACTTCCTCAAGTTATCTAATAACCTAAAAGGCAGTTTTGTACAATCTTAAAGGTCCTAGGGAAACACAATTGATATTCAGCTTTATATTTAGCCGAAGACAAGAAGAAAAAGGTGTTAATTCTAGTCTTGCGCGATGAGTACTGCTCATTAGTGCATTTGCTTCAACTATGTATTTAGTATGGCATCTGTGCTCAATGCGAACCCAAAAAAATGCAACGAATTCAACTTACAATAACCACAAATGTAAACAATATAAAAAATCTAACAATATGTGAGGTATATAAAAATTATATTACAGAAAGTATTATTTTTTATTTTTGATAATTACTTCCGATAATTTGTTGAAAATGAATTTGAATATATTATTATAAAAATAAAATTGAAAAACAATGTGTGAGGTATCTCTTAATTCTTAAAAAATATTTAAAAAAAAGTTTAAGAATTGAAAAATACTTTCCTTTCCTCACGAGCCTTTGGTTCAATCTATTTTAGTAATAATTCTTATTTTATCAATTATATTAATTTCATCATTTATTTGTAATATGACTAAATTTTACTTTTATGTCAATTTGATATTAAAAATAATTAATTTTTTAATTATTCAAAAATACTATAATAAAACTAGGCTTAAATAGTAGTTTGGTCCTAGTTTTCGTTCGGTTTTTTCAATGTGGTCCTATTGTTGATTATCTTTTCAATTTGGTCCTAATATTGGTAAATTTTTTTCAATTTGGTCCTTTTCGCTAACATCGTTAAAATAGTTAACGGATGTGAACAGTAACCGCCATGTGTCATTTTGAGATTTTTTAATTTTTTTTTAATTTTAAAAAAAAAATGTACACGTGTCAAGCCCATATCATGCCACGTGTCATTTTTGTTATTTTTTAATTTTTTAATTTTTTTTAATTTAATTTTTTTAATTTAAAAAAAATCCACGTGTCAAGCTAATATCATGCCACGTGTCAAAGTCAGTTTTTTATATTCAATTTGGTCCTAATATTCGTTATTTGTTTTCAATTTGGTCCTAGTTTTTTTTTTTTAATTTAGTATTTTTGTTCCTTTGACTTCAAGAAGAGCAACGCTGATGAGATGGAAGCATTGAGATAGGAGAACTTATGGCTAAAAAGGAAAATAAAAGCATATCCCACCTAGAAGGGAAGGGATAAAGAGGTGTTGGAGGACTCCAAAACCCCCATCCACCAACCTACTGAAGAAGAAAGTGAATATAATCCTACCTTTAATACCTTTACCACCACATAACATCCCTTCCCACCTACCATATAACCACCCTTCCCCCACACCATGCGCCTAACCACCACACAACCTACATCTCAACCACCCACATATTGCCCCATCACTTCACCTCAACCTCCCCTAGTGTTATTCGACACCCTGTACCACCACATACACACAGACGCTGCCATCCCTTCATTGATGGCATCACTGAAACTCCTATCCCCAACCAATGGGAAGGCTTCACACTGGAACGCTACACCGGGGAATGAAGATGTTGTTATGTGTAAAGCCTTCCCCACGACCCTCAAAGAACCAGCTCTGGAATGGTTCACCTCCTTGCCCCCATACTCCATTGACTACTTCGACACTTTATCTCACCTCTTTACCACCCAATTCGTCGGAAGTCATGCTCATCATGCCACCTCAATGTTCCTTCGTTAAGAGCCTTCATAGACTGATTCGGAAAAGTGGTCCTCCGAATGAAGAACCTAACTCTAGAGATGATCCTTTAATGCATGAACCTTACATTAAAACCGGAAATCCACCTAATAATGCCGACAAAGGATGGTTGTCAAAAGTGGCATGATTCACGTTGATTGGTAACGACCTATACAAGCGAGGATATGGACAGTCATTACTTAAATGTGTTACGAAGGAACATGCTCAATACGTAATAAAAGAAATTCACGAGGGAGTATGTGGATATCATTCCGGATCACGGGTCATGACGACTAGGATTCTAAGGGTCGACTACTATTGGCCGACTATGGAATCAGATTGCCACGCCTTTGTCAAGAAATGCATACCATGCCAAGAAATTGCAATCTTATTCATCAGAAGCAGGAAGAGTTACATTTCATACTCTTCCTATGGTGGTTCGCAAAGTTGGGGATGGATAACTTAGGGCCATTCACTCTTGGTAAGGGTCAAACAAGTTCCTCATCGTGGGGATTGATTACTTCACAAAATGGATTGAAGCCAAACCACTCATTATCATCACAGGACAACAGATCCAATACTTTGTTTGGAAAAACATAATATGCCAATATGGGGTGCCACATATCATCATAATCGATAACGGACAACAATTCATAGACAAAGAGCTAGCCAAATTATTTACTGGCCTAGGAATTAAACATATCACCAGTTTAGTAGAACATCCATAGACCAACGGGCAAGTAGAAGCCGCCAACAAGGTAATATTGATCGAGCTTCGAAAAATATTAGATGGAGCAAAAAGGATGTGGGCAAAGGAATTATTTGAAGTTTTGTGGGCTTAAAGATGCACACCGCAATCCGCCACCAACGAGTCTCCTTTCAGCTTGGTGTACGGAACGAAGGCTATGACACCAGTCGAGATCGCGGAACCATCCTTAAGAAGGCAAGCATATGACGACAACACAAACCAGCAGAACCTATGTGCCAACCTCGAATTTCTAACAAAACTCTGAGAAAAAGCACAGATCAGGAAAATGGCAGCTAAACAGAGAGTGACAAAAAAGTACAATTCGAAGTTTCATCTACAAACGTTTGTGAAGGGGGATTGATAACGCTGTCGTTGACGCGATCAAATTAATACTACTTATCTTATAACAACTTCAGTATTGTTAAGAAAGTAGTCAACAAAATAGTAAGGGTAAAGTAACCCAAAGT
>Ga0214545_1009135_pt1 | contig 15285 bp, 13 predicted proteins | sample CNSS4metaG_FD_160064 | JGI IMG/M metagenome (GOLD analysis project Ga0214545, IMG submission 160064) | Root nodule microbial communities from cowpea collected in UCLA plant growth center, Los Angeles, California, USA - CNSS4 | ecosystem: Host-associated > Plants > Roots > Nodule | place: USA... | reverse complement strand
ATATATATATAAAAAAAAAAATATATATATATATATATATATATATATATATATATATATATATATATATATATATATATATATATATATATATATATATATATATATATATTTGTCTCGTCAATATAGGCATTGAGAAACATTGTCTTTCCAACCTTCTAATATAACTCACGATCAAATTGTGCCAAATGCCATCATTGTTCTTTCTTTAATGGATCTCGTTAATAGAAAAAGATGAATTTATGATGGAAATAGATTTTAAAAATATATCATTCATTTATAAACTCTTTATTCTTTTCTATATAACACTACAAAAAAATTTGTAATTATCGATAGATTTATATTGGCTGAGATATATTCACTAATACTAATTTTATAATTTAAATAATCGATAAAGATTTATGTCAATAATTGATTTATCAATAAATTAAAATTTATATTACCGATAGATATTTTCTCAAATAATGTATCTGACATTCAATTTCGTTGGTAAATTTCATTAGTAATTTATCTAATGGTCAATTCTATTAGTAAATTTTGTCAATAATTTATAATTTCTATTACCGACAAATTTTTGTAATGGTAAATCCATCACTAAAATGAACAATAGTTTTTTGTCAAGTTTGATGAGATTTTTTATATATTAAGGGAAGATGGGTGAGAAGAAGAGGAGAAGAAGAAGGGAAATAGGAGGAGGAGGAGGAAAAGAAGTAAGAGGAATAGGAGGAGAATGTGTTGGCAACAATGGCGTGATGATGTATAAAATAAGGGAGATGACTAAGAAGAAGAAGAAAAGAAGAAGGGGAGGAGGAGGTGGAGGAGGAGGAGGAGGAAGAGGAAGAGGGGGAAGAGGAGGAGACACGTCACTGGCGGTGACAAATTTGTATGACGATGATGGTGGCACAATGGCAATGTGGCACAATGGCAATGGTGGCATGACGGTGGTGGTGACATAGTGACAACGGTGACTCGACAACGATGGCAACCAGAGTTGGAGGATGGGGAAGAGGGGGGGAGGAAGAGGAAAAGGAAAAGGAGAAGGAAGAGAAAAAAGAAGATAAAGAACAAGAGAAGCCAAGAGAGATAGTGACAAACAACGAAAATGATGATGACAAAGGAGATGCGATGAAGAAGAGAAGGAAAGGAGGAAGAAGAATGTGGAGAAGAAGAATAATAAAAAAGAAAAAAGAAGAAGAAAATGATAAAGAAACCTAATTGGGATATTTATCGACGATCAAAATCTGCCATTAATTATCAATAAATATTTACTATCAAATTTATGATCATTGGTAAATACTGATAGATCTTGTGATCTTTTCATAAAATTTAAAGATGACAATTTTAGTGATGGATTTTTAGACATTAATAATATGTTCTAAAATTTAAATTATTGACAAATTTTTATTATTACTCACGAAGTATTTCGATAATAAATTATCTTGTAGTGTAAAATTTGTTTAAATACTTCAAATCTTACTTTTTCTTATTATATATTTTAAAATTTGTTCGTCATAATTTTTTGGTTAGATCCATTGTATCTGTTTTCCTCTTTTGCTTTTTTATTTTTTCCATACTTGCACGTGATTTTTCTTAAAAGATAAAATAATACCAGTAATCATTAAATTTTCAATCACCTTCAATAATTCAATAATCAAACGTCTTAAAAAACTCAATAATCAATCTGATTTTAAAAAATTAATAAAAATTAAACCAACTAGACATATTTTATTTCAACTAGTGGAAGGATTATCATGCCCCCCATGTGCAGTCCATGCATGTGATGAAAATGACAATAACTAATGCATTTTATCTGTAATTTATAAAACTTGTTCGAAGTATATAAACTAGAAAGCTTCAAACAAACTGAAACTAATAATAAATATAAGAAAATTAAAGTAAAAAAATATTATAAAGATGTTATCAACCTAATTATTACTAATATTGTTACCAGACCAATAATTATGAAAAGTTGTACAAGATAATACTTAGCTTAGTAGAGAAAAGTAAGACAGAAAATTAATAAACAAAAAGAAATAAAAATTAAAACGATTTTTTGTTAAACACAAATTAATAACAAAAATTAAGTTTTTAATTTATTATTAATATTATTATTTTTATTGTGAAAAAGTATAAACTTCTATAACTAATGAGTGTCCATAATTAATTAATATAGTTTAAAAAAAATGATAATTGATGGTTTAATTAGTCGGATAATACCTATTTTTGTTTAAATATGTCAGTTTGGTACCTCGTTTTTAAAAATGTGTCAATTGAGTCTAACTTTTGAAAATATAATTAAGTCATTTTCAGCAAAAAATTATTAACACCTTTAACGGTATCGATATCTAAAATGACTTACAAAATTAAGTATTGATATTTATATTAAAATTTAATGATAAAAGTCATGAATTAAGTTAACGACTTTAGTAATTTTTGTCTAAAAAGAAACTTAATTAAGACACTTTTTTAAAAATTGGACCAGATTGACATATTTTCAAAAACGGATACTAAACTGACACATGTAAACAAAAGTGAGTATTAATTAAACCTTATTGTATTGTTCAATATGTTCAATATTAGGTTACTGAACACAACAAATTACATTACTGAACGACAGAAAATAATTCATTAATTTCACTGATTAAATTGAGACTTTATATTGTGTTAAACTCTAATTATTGGAGGGAGACAAAAGCTCCAAACAGTTTTAGATATTTTCTTTATAAAAGTTACTAAAAGTAGGAAGAGTTGACATTAATTATGATCTTTAAGTACATTATGTATAATCATATACGTGTTAATCGTGTTAATCATATTAAAAACATGAAACATGAATGTTGGTGATCTTATCATGATCTTTGAAAAACATCGTCATATTTCTTAATTTAATTTCAGAAACATCATTTTTGATAATATACTTTATAATATCTAATTGAAATGTAATTTTCAATTTACTCATTTTCGTCTTTTCCAATATTTTTATTTATTATTATTTTTTATGTTTTTAAAGAATTTATTAAGGAAATTCAACAACGATAAAATCTTAAGTCAAATGGAAGTAAAATATTAACATCGTCTCTGATTAAAATTTTAAGATAACAAGTTTACAATATTTTTTTTATCGTACTTAACTTTCTCCTCTACTAAATATAGAATTTAGATTTACATATTTTCTCAACAACTTTAGTGTACTATACGGGAAATTTAAAAGTTATAAAAAAAATTATATGCACGATTTATTCTTAATTATTATTAATATATAGTTTTAACTTTGAAATTGAATCCTTCCGATATGTTAATCACTACTAGAAATTCTAATATTACATGAGATTTTTCTTGAGAATTTATTAAAGAAATTTGTAAGAAAAGAATTTTTTCTGCCATTTTTCTTAAGAATTTTAATTAACAAATAATTTCTTCGTGAGTAATCATTTCCTACAAAATTATAAAATTTACAAGTTTTTCCTACAAAATTTGTTGCGAAAAGTGTTTTATACAAAATATTTTGCAAGAAAATTAGTAACAATTCCTTGCAAATTATTTTTCACAAGAAAATTTGTAAGTATTTCCTACGAAAAAAATTTCAAAATAAAATAGGCAGAAAATATGAGTTTTTTTTAGTAGTGAATTTATGTTTAATTATGTTTCTAATATTAAAATTTGAAATAATTATAATTTTGGTTCTTCACATTCTAAAAATAATATTTCCATTCTAAAATTAGAAAAAAATATGATTTTGATTCAAAACTCTAAATTTATGATCTAGCATAATTATAAACCTTAAGATATAGCTCCTATAACCCATCTTATTGGTCTCTTATTTTAAAGCTAGTTTTATTGATTAAAAGCAAACTCTTTTTTTTTTTTTCATTTCAAACTAACAAATCCCTTAAAAGAATGATCCTTCTGCTAGGAACATATTCTCAATAAATATAGTTAACCACTTCAATAAGTGCATAGAGGAAATTGTAGTAGCTTACAAAGTCTCTCCAACCTTATTAAATACACTTTTTATAGATATTTTATAATATATAATTAAAAAAAAAGTTTAAGTTAAACAAAGTACATTTTGAAGCACAACAAAGAATAAAGGTTATGGATACAAAGAAAATTTTAGTTATTCCTAGGAAGATTTTTAGTTTTCATAGGAATCTTTATTAGTATTTGTCTTCTAGGAGTAAATATTTGAAAATTGTAAACGACTAAACCCACTAATTTTTGTAGTCACGTTGGCAGCAATTTAAAAATGATTTTACACATGTGTCCAATTAATATGGGTCAATATTCCAATAAAGATCGTGAGTGATCCTTCTTTTAGTAAAAGCTAGGAATATAATGAAGTTACTACTTTTTGATGAGGAAATAATGTAGGTCATATATACTTTACTTTTAAGAGGTCCAAATAAAACAATAAATGTCTTCGTTATAGTAAAAATAGATCAATAGTAATAACATAAGATCATAGAGTGAAAAGAATAGTTTTCAGATAAGAAGGATTTAATTTATTTTTGTACTATATATTATCACATGATAGGAGGGTCAACACTTTTAAAAAAATACATATTTTCTGTCAATTTTTTTTTTAAATTTTTTTTAGGAAACACTTGTAAATTTTGTTATGAATAATGGTCTGTAAGAATTTGTTACCAATTATTTTTCAAAATATTTTGCATACGTGTTTTTTAGAAAATTTTGTTAGAAATACTTGCGAATTTTATAGTTTTATAGAAAATAATTATCTATGAAAGAATTATATGTCAATTAAAATTCAGAGAATAAATAGCGAAAAAAAGTTTTTTTTTTTGCAAAATTTTATAACAAGTTTTTAGAAAAAATCCCATAAAATATTAAAAATTATAGTATGTAAATAGTTTTAAGTTTTCTTATAACACATTAAAAATGGATTAGCTAGAATTGTCAAAATGAAATCAATGTTACAAATTGATGTAAATATTGATACACTTTCCTTAAATGTAAACATTGTAAATCATGAATACTTTGTAAAGAAGACTTTCGATACAAGACACCCTTTCATCTAGGATTCTCCACCTATATTGTACTCCTGTGAGTCGGTCACCATTTATCAACTTTGATATTACTTCAAAGGAGAATCACAAAAAAGACACAATACCAAACAACTTTAACTCAAATAAGAGATTGATAGAACATTCAACTCAAAGGACAAATCTCATAGTTACACAATGTTTATAAGAAAAGTGAATATTATTCATTTTGTATCTTACACTATCAACTTAAAAATAATATGCATTCAATATTTTTAGTTTTAAGTCTCTCAATATTTGTTTTTGCCTATAAAAAATTATTTTTCTAACATGTATAACTACTACAAACGTCTTATGGAAGAATGAACATTTTATATTTGAAGAAATGATTTTTTAAATCTTTGTTATTCCAAAACACCATTCACTACAAGAAAATAGTAAATTAGAGTCAATCAAAAGTAGACTCTAAGAGTAAAAAATGGACTCTATAACGTCGACCAAGCGTCCCAATAGGCTATGGAGGAACTCTATAGAGTCGATCGAAAGTAGATGCTATAAAATTAGCCATAAGAGACTCTAAGTAAACATTATAGAGTCGACTTTATGTAGACGCTATAGAGTGGACCGTATGGAGATGCTATAGAGTCGGCCAATTGTAGACGTTATGGAGTCCGCCGTATGTAGACACTATAGAGTCCGCCTTATGTAGACGCTATAGCGTGGTTTTACTTGTCTCTAGATGCGACGCTATAGTGTGAGCATAGTCGTGTGAATTTTAAATTAGTTTTGATGTAGAGTGGGCCTAGCTGATGTTATGGCTGACGCAAGCTATAGAGTAGCAAACCAATTTGATGTATTTGCATGCTCTGTTTTGATATTAAACGTGATAAATAACATACATATATACATTAAATCATATTATTTCCAACTTCAACCAAAATTACTCTCAACTTCAAAAGTGATAATTTTGAGCATCAAATTATAACAATATTGTACTTGAAAATATAGCAATAAAGGAAGCAAATATTTGTCCAGAAAGTGATTGCGATTACATTGGTCAATAAGTCTATTATAATGTTCACTATCATACTACTACTAAAGTTCTACAATTCTAAATAATACATCCAACTTAAGTCCAAAATCAAAGTCAAGATGCAACGAAAACCTGTAAAAAGAATTGAAAGATCTATAAATATTTGAAGCTTAAAAATATTATATACCATATAATTGAACAAAAATATTTGATGAAGAGAGTATACCGAGAAATCATGTTCAAAGTATTGGTTGATCATCCAAGTCTTCATCATAATGATGATGCACTTGACTAGTACCGGTGGAACTGTTTGTAGACTGCTTTTCCAAGACCAAGGCTAATTGTTGCCGAATGAGCTTCATTTCTTCTTGTATCATGGCACAATATCTTTTTGTTTCAGCCAACTCTTGCTCAAGCCGTTCATTGTGACGTGCATGTTCATCCTCTGTACGGGATAAGGAAGGTTGAGTGAGGGATGTGACACCAGGTTGAATATTGGCTCCCAGGTCACCAGTGCCATAAACTCGACCTCGACTCTTCCCTCCAACAACTTCTTTCCAACATTGAAGCCTTGTTGATGTTGTGGATCCTACAAAACCATCTGATTCTATTTCTTCCACACGTTGACGATATGCTTCCTATCAATCACAATGTTTGAAAGTATTAGAAATGTAGCATTAAAATAAAAATAATATGATAATAAATTGAATAACATACATAGGTTTCACGTGCACGTGCATTTACCCAAGCACCATCCTTCTTCTTGTGAGTGACAAGAAATAACTTATCTGGATCCGCGGGACGACCATGTTTTCGCTCCTGACATAAGTTATAGAATTAGTAAAATAGGAGAAAAGATTACATAAAATCCATGTAAAGTAAGTAATTTTTTATGTATTATATAAAACTTACCAATCCCAATGCAATGTCTAGGTGGGATTTGCGACCTGTAGTGTGGAGTGCTCCACCTTTTGCTGAAGACATGCTAATTTGCCTTTTGTCCCCCAACCAGACAACATGGCATAAGTAGGAAAATCATTTATTGTCCACATCAAACATGCTCTCATTACAAAGTTTTCTCTTGTCGAAATATCATATGTCATGACACCTTCACTCCACAATTTTTGGAGGTCATCAATCAGAGGTTGCAAGTACACATCAATTTTTTTGGTTGGGTTCGTTGGACCTAGGGATGTCAACGGGGCGGGTAGGGTACGAGTAGTAGCTCCCCTGTACCCTACCCGTTGAATAAATATTTGTCTCGTACCCGTACTCATATCCGTCGGGCATCCATTGTGGGGGTATCCACCTATTTTTTTCATATCCACGGGTATTCACGGGTACTCGCGGGTATTTACAAAATTATTTAAAAAACAAATATTTAATCATAAATTCAAATAAAATAAAATAAAATACATCACTGTCATAAATTTTAAATAAAGTTCAAATAAACTCAAGTTGATACAAGTCCAAATAATTGTAGAAGCAAATATAAGATGACGTTTAACACAATGAAAATTCTTTAATTAGTGTTTTGATCAACAAACTCACTTCCTCCGATTGGTTCCTGAAAAATAAACAAAATAAGCAAATAATAAACCTCAATTGCCACATGCCAAGTATTCTTATTTTAATTCTATCATTTGACAACAAGCATATCATAAACGTTATTGTCTATATAAGGTTTGATGTATATGCCCAATTTCAAAAAAAAAAAGAGAAAAATGTCAAGGGGGGTGTAAGTTTAGCGGGTACGGGTATCTACGGGTACGAGTACTATGATACCCGTACCCGCCCCGTTAACATGAGGGTATCAAAAATACCCGTGCCCACGGGTAGCGGGTATCCATTTTTAATATTCGTTTTCTACCCGTTGTGGGTTTTATCCGCGGGTACGGATATTTTTGACATCCCTAGTTGGACCAGGTATGACACAAGTAAGAAAGATGAATGGTTTGGTCATACACATATTAGGTGGTAGGTTATAAGGAGTTACAAAAACTGGCCAACAAGAGTATGGCGATGTTGAAGCTTGGATGTAAGGAGTGAAGCCATCAGCACATAAACCAAGTCTTACATGTCGTGGGTCTACAGCAAAATCTGGATAGATCTCATCAAAGTGTTTCCATGATTTTCCATCAGATGGATGTCGTAACACACCATCATATCTTCTATTTTCATAATGCCATTTCATTTGTGATGTTGTTTCCACAGATGCATATAAACGTTGCAATTGTGGGATGATTGGCAAGTAGAACATTCTTTTAACTGGAACATTTTTATGTCTTCCCTTTTGACATTTATGAGGTAAATACCTTGGACGATGACAAAATTTGCATTCTTTTGGTAGTTGCAGGCCATGATAACACAATTGCTACTCTTACAAGGCTCATTAAATTTTTTGCTGAGAATCTGATTGTTTTCAAAAACATGAGAATAAGTACTGAAGACCTTGTACAATCTTCTTTCTTCTGTATTCAATGATTTTAAAATTTAACTTCCTAAATTTTCAGGAGGAACATAGGCAGATTGTGGTCAAAAGAAAAATAGGAACAAATCTCACCTAGGCACACTTGATTGGACACTTACATAGTTATAATTTGAATTGAATACTTTTTTCTCAAATCAATGAATTGAATGTCTCACTTGCATAGTTGACCAAAGCTAACATGATTCACGGAATTCAACATTCTTTTGGTAAAACTAGAGTTTGCTTTTACAGCAAAAAGTGAAACAAGACATGAAAAGACTAAGGTAACTGTTGATATAACACCATTTGCTGATATAACACCATTGCACACACAAATTTGTACGACCATAGGCTTAATTGTAAACTAGTTTCAACCAACCACCACCTGTTTTACCTACTGTTGAAGGTAACACTCACACGACTTGACAAAAATGCAACAAAGTTACATGACAGCTAATATACTAGGACAAGTTACATTACAAGAGATGGATTGAGCATACACTTCTTTCATAGACCATCAAAGTCTTACACAACTAGGTCAAGAAGCAGAGAAAGATTCAAAACAAATGTGACTTGCAAGGTGGAAAAAGGCACACCAGACCAATGATGGTGAATGGATAACAAAAGGGTTGCAAGAAAATTCTTGTCCTCTTCACCAACTTTGGCAAGAACAGAAAGCCATAAAAAACCAATTGGGCAATGCTACAATACCATTTTCTGCAGGCTAAACATATGCCTATGCTAGTACCTCCCAATCACGTTCGACTTCAATATTGAGATACATTAGGGTTTGACAATCAAAGAATCAGAGAGGTGTTTTGACCTTACCTAGTAACTCCCAGTCAAATTTGTGAAATCAACAACCAAGAGGGGATTCACTCAAGCTCCATGAACCTTGAAATTTGTTCGTTCACCAATCTTCATAAGAAATGGAGGTTCGACATGAATGGAGTTCGGAGGTGCACTGCAAAAGAAATGAGAAATGAAGCTGGAAAATAAATGTGGTATAGAAATGCAGTTGGAACAGCAACAAAGAAATGCACCTCGTTGTTCAAAGAAGTGAGGAATGCATCTTCTTGCTCGAAGAAGTGAGAAAAACAACTTCTTGCTCGAAGAAGTGAGAAATGAAACTTCTTCTCGAAATGTAGCTTCTTCTTCGAAGTATTACGTGTGAAGTGGGTTCGAGCTAGCTGAAAGGTCAGGACTCCAAATAAAAGGGAGAAACTTTAATATGCGCGAATCTTTTTAACTTCTCATTTTCCCTCTTTCTTAGACCTAACGTCGACAAAGAGTCAACAAAAGTGGACACTATTGCGTTCCAGACTTGCGCGACTCTATTACGTCCCATACTTGCGTGACTCTATTGCGTCGTCTTAACTGCGACGTAAAACTTAAATAATAATATAAAATGTTAATATATATTATCTGACTTCCACTTTGAATATTTTATATTTTTTTCTTGTGTAGCGTCGGCTTAGCGGGCGTAAGGCCGACGCTATTAGCATCATACTTGATGTAGACGTAATTTTTTTGCAGCTAATTTGAAACATTCTTATAGTGATTAATTTGGCCAAGTTAAATAATCTCTTGAATATTGATGAGTCATTATTTTCTTCCATTCCACTAGCCTTTATGTACCCATTAGACAGTTGATTAGTGCTTAATTGTTCATCATTAGAGTGTTTTTCATCTGTTGGGCTTTATTGGGCCACTGTTCCGAATTTGGACTAATTTCACATTATTTGGCCTAATTTTTGTTTTTAATTATTTTTAGGTATTTGGGTGAAGCAAATTTTGGAGCTTGGACATTAATATTTAGTTGAAGAGACTTTCCACATCATTGCCACATCATTTCCATGTCATTTCCACGTCAGCAAAGTCAATGGGTCAACATTTGAGGCCCAGAGTGGCATTTTTGTAAATCTGAGTGGCAGAGTGGCAGTTTTGTAATTATGAGTGGCATGGGTGATATGACCACGAATTAGGTCTGCATGAGAGGAGGCCAGCCGCTCCATCATCTTCAACCTCTCTTCAAAACCTCCATTTTCGTTCTCCAAGCTTCCATGGACGTCCCCCTTGCGGTTTTTCACGTTTTTGGCTCATTTTTACCGTTTTTATGCATATTTGACAGCACCCATTGAGGGTTTTACGTTTGGAATTTGTTTTCTTGCTTGGGCAGTTCGTTTTGTGGGTTTTATTGACTTGGAACAATACCCATTCATGGGGTTTTCGCATTTATATATGACAACACCGTTTTGCATTCCATTTAAGCTTTGAAATCTCTACTTTTGCTCTTAAATTGCGTTTTCAGATTTGATAAGTTAGGGTTCTTGGTTCTGTTTTGTGATAGCAGTTTTGAAATGTTTAATTGTTCATTCTCTATGTCTAGCTAAGTTTTTCGTATTGGTTCCTTGAAGAAACTGATTTGAAACCATGAGGTTGATGTTTTGCAGTGCACTCCAATTCCTATTTTCTCTTCATCGTATTCAATTTCGTAGCTTTGAATGAAATGGAATTTGTGATGCTTAATCGTGGGTTCATGTTTTGCACAATTTCAGAATCCTTGTCATGCTTAGTGAGTTCGGATTTTGGCCACAGTTGCTTAATCTGTGTGTGTGTGTGTGTGTGAAATTGAAGGAAGGATGTGTGCTATGCTTAATGGCATAATGAAGCTGTGTTAATTTTCGCATATTTGATTAATTCAGATTTCATGAGAGTAAATTGGATAAGAGAATTGATTTAGTAACCTGTGATTGGTGGATTTTTAGTGGAATCAAGGGACCAGTACGTTTTGAATTCTGTGTTTAATTCAGTTTTGGTGTTTTGATTACAATTTAGCAAAGTTGTGTGAATCTGCCAAACCCCCCCCTGTGTTTTATTGTTGTGTTCATTTGGAAATTTGGCTTTGAATGAAAATATTGATCGTTGGGAGACGACTTGGTTCACTTTCATATACTATATTTAATATGTTTTAATTTGGTGGGATACGGCCTCTATCAAATATATAGAGACATCCATCACTAAATTCAATATATTTTATCTCAGTAAGTCTAAAACAATACATTCATCTCTAGTAATTCTTATTAACATTATTCTTTATTTAGATACCAACTTATTTTTGTCTCTAATATATTATTTTTCTATTTGAAAGTTCTCTGTCTCTAAAAAATTGGAGTCAATGTTTGAGTTCATATTCCAAAAGTATTTATCCTCACAAGGGAAACAAACTACCAAATATACCAATTTTCAAAAGACATAAGCATATTGTTTCTAAAAGAAATAAATAAAACTAATCATATTTCATAATTTATATTTATAAAATAAAACTTTAAAGTTGAAATTTTACATACAACTATTTCTCTTATTTCCTTACTAAGCCATTTATTTTGCTTCTCCTTTGCATGAGTAACATACAAGTATGATAGATTTATCATGCGATTTCGGAAAAATAAATAGTTGACATGAAAATAATGGGAGCCATTACATTTTATAAGCTCTATACTTGAACATGTACATTTACATTTTGAAAGTAATATATAAAAAAATGTTTCATTTATCATGATATGAATTCATTTCAGAAAATCATTTAATTTCAAATTAAAAATCATCATCATTACATAACACCACATAGATTATAGACTTATTAGAGAATAAATTAAATTATTACTAGTTGAGATTGAGCTAAACTAATCTATGTAATTAATTAGGATATGTTATTTCTTACTTATGATTCAAGTATATTATTATAAGAGTTAAAATGATCTTATAAGATTGGTGTCTTTTTTTTTTCTAATAAAATGGTTGTTTTTTTTTCTTTATCTCTTTTATCTGTTATTTAAGTTTTTTTCTTTGCACTTTAACATCGGAATCAAAGTAGATTCACCTGAGTCAACAAACACGTAACGAATCATATATATTTTAAATTTGTCACTTATTTATGATATTTTATCGACTTTTACTTGAATAGGCTTAGATTAATGATGTGTCAAAGTCGCCCTAATACCTTATTATAGTATAAATTATTGTGGGTTGGGATATTATAACCATCATAGTCCACATCATCTCAAAATATAAATTATACATAGATCCCTTAGGCTTGAACATCTATTGAGAGTCTATGAAAGAAAATTTACATATTTTTATGGTTAGATCTCCATGAAGTATTGCTCGTACACTTATTCCTTATGAATAAGGTGTTTTTTAAAAAAAAAAAAATTATAACATGTACACTGATGCTCCATGCTTAAGGGAAAAGTGTTTTCAAATAGCTTTTAAGATAAAAATGTTAGAAAAATATTAATCACAATGAATAATAATAATAATTATATAATAATTAAAATAAGATAAAAATATGGATCAGAAAAGATTCATAAAGTCAAATAGCAAATAATAATAATAATAACAATATAGAACTAAATTATAAATAGTTGAAAAAATTTGGGTTGAGACACAATATTATTCTTAGAGAGAAAACATTCCTATCACACACGGCAAAATAAAATTATCTATGCTTTTCTCTCAAGATACACAACTACCCATTAAATCAATCGAGTGCATGCAACGAATGATCTCTGAACCTTATAAATACCAATATTTTACAATATATATACTAGAAGACTAAAAATCACTTTTTATAAGCTGATGTGTTTGTTGTCTATTATTCCCATAGAAATAGGTGGTATTTGTAGGTAGAAGAGAAACTTATGAGTCAATTGTAATAAATTTGATTTAAAACAAAATAAATATAATAAAGTTAAAAACTGTTTACCCATCATACATAGACATGTCAAAGTGAGCCAACCCGGCTCACACGGGTTGGCTCACCACGAGCCGGGTTGAAAATGAGTGAGCCCAACCCGGCTCACTTTCTAGTGAGCCAGAAATTTTGTAACCCGGCTCAACCCACTACGGGTTGGTGGGTTAAGTGGGTTGGCTCACCAACCCACCTAAAAAAAATTTTTTTTTTTAGTATTCAAATATTTAAATAAATTTTTAAGTAACCCATGAGATGACAATCATAGTAAAATCAAGAACCAAGGAGCACAAAGAGAGAAAATACATAAATGGAGACAAAAATAAAGGGGAGGATGAACTTCAATAAGAACCTAAACATATGCCAAAAAAGATAGAAGAAAATACCTATCATTGAACCCAACACCACCTTTGCTCTCATTTTCGTCCTCCATGCAATGAAGATCTAGAGAGGAAGAAACCCAATAGAGAAATTTGAAGATATGGAAAAGAAGAAAGAGTGGAAACCATCCATTTATCATTTCCTTGATGTCCATCCGGTACAGTACCCTTGAAAATATATAAAAGAAAAACTTTTGATGAAAAAGAATGAGAACTACAAAAGAAGAAGAAGAGAATGAAGATTGCTGAAGAAAAAGAAGAATACATCTATAGTCCATAAAATTATGAGTAACAATAACATTTTATTTTAATTATTTATTTTTTAAATTATGTTAAATATTTCCAAAAAAAAATCCAGAGCTTTTAAGATGTAATTATTAAGAGTCGAAGAATAGCTACGTATAAAATTTTATAATCTTGAGTGTTAAATGTGGTAGGTTATGCTCTTGCTCATAAACTCTCTTCTAATGTAGAGCTATTTTAACTTAGACTTTCTTCTATGGATCTATTTTAACTTAGACTTTCTTCTAATATGGAACTATTTTAAGTTAACTTTTATTACTTAATAAGTCTTTAAGTTTCACTAATTACATAAATTTAGTAGTGCTACACCTTAGTTTATGAAAGTCAAACACTCATTTCTTGCACAAACTATCTATTAAATATATAAGTTTAACTGTTTTAACTATGATTTAGAATAAGCTTATTCAAAATTTTCTTATCTTTAAAGTTGCATTGTCGAATCATTTCATGAACACTTGCAAAGGTTGTTTTATTTATTTATTTATCTTTTAAGGATGAGCTGTGACAAACTACATGCTAAAATTCCTTAGCAAAAATATGTTAAAACAAATCCATAAACTACAATAATAAAGTGCATAAACAGGCTCAATATAAAGGGAAAATGAAAAAAAGTTGATTTCGTTTCAATACTTAACATTCTTTTAACCATGCACATTAAACAGGATAAAAAATTTACATTACATTATATTATACATGCATATACCCACATATGGGTGTGTATATATATTTATATATTAAAAAATATATAATAATTTTTAAAAATATGATAAATATATAATTATTATTGTATGAATCTAAATTAAAATTGTCAACATAAAAATTATAAATCATTGTCTTCATAAAAGTATTACTATTGTACAGATTAGATACTTCAATATAAGTACAGATTAGATATCGTGTGTATTGATAAAGTATCATAAAATATTAGTCACAGGTACATGTAGGATACAGATACATGACTTAAATTGAAGTCTCAATGCATCATAAATGTTTACACTCACACTTAAATTTTGAAAAATGTTATTTTTAATCTCATATTAATTTGATGCTTTCTCTTAAGCATAAATTTTAATTAATCATATCTTATTATGTTATAATTAATACAAAGTTATCATATTTCTTAAACATAAACATATGATAATAATCGGTCATAAGAGACTTAAATGGATAGTTGAAAGGATATGATATGGTAACATATTTATATGTGAATAAAAGTGTGAATAGAGAGATCCATATATATATATATATATATATATATATATATATATATATATATATATATATATATATATATATATTATATTTTTTTATATTATATTTTTTTTTTTATATTATATATATAA
>Ga0214545_1009133_pt1 | contig 15290 bp, 12 predicted proteins | sample CNSS4metaG_FD_160064 | JGI IMG/M metagenome (GOLD analysis project Ga0214545, IMG submission 160064) | Root nodule microbial communities from cowpea collected in UCLA plant growth center, Los Angeles, California, USA - CNSS4 | ecosystem: Host-associated > Plants > Roots > Nodule | place: USA... | reverse complement strand
ACCTCCAGAGTTTTCCCTTCCCTCCTCTTACTCCCACTCGCACTTGAGAGCTTCGTTTCAGAAAAGTCATACCGTGAAACTAATTACAAAAATCAATGTGGAAGCGGGAGAATGAGAATAGAATAAATCTTAACCCTAGAAATCTGCATCACACAAACGAGGTCGAAGAGGGACACTAAAACGTTCTCCCTATCATCGATTCCAATAGAAACGAAAATAGTGTGCAAGGCATTACACTCACCAGGTGCATCTGAGCTGTGGAGATCTTCGCATCATACATATTCGAGGAACAAGAAGAAAAAAACGAAAATATGAGGGGATCGAAGCGTGTCCTACGGTATAGTTGCGGAAGAATTAGGGTGAGAAATGACGGTGGCGAAGCCAAATTCAACAGTGGAGAGTTCTGATGCATTGGTCGTGGAGTATCAAAAATTAGGGTTGAGAATAAGGGAAGAGGAATGAATGAAAAAAATTGAGGGAAAGAAAAAAGTATTTTAGAGATTTTGAAATAAGTCTAAAATGTTTTCAGAATAAACCTTTAAAACTTAATGGAAGTTAGAAAAACCTCCCTTAATTAAATTTATTCGTGGAGGTCCAACAAACCTCTGCTAAATAACCTCCTCTATTAACTGATTTTTTGGTAGTGTATATATAGTTACAAAATTTATATTTGTCACTGTATTTTTGTCACAAAAACTCATATTTGTTGTAGTGTAAAAAGGAAGAAGATGGATATGAATGTAGGAGGTGGAAAGCTTTGAAGATTGAAGGAAGAAGATGAATATGGAAGAAGGAGGTGGAAAGAAGGATGAAGTGAATATATGGAGTATAAAAAGGAGTTGACATGTGTCAATTGGAGAAGTGATGCGCAAAATTATTTAGAATGACCAAAAATCACAAAAATGGACACTTGTCAAGAAAATAAGTTGGGGTAAGTAAGTAATTTCACTAGACTTAAGTTTTCTTAGTTATACAGTAGATGCATATAAATGCAGCTTGATCATGATTTGAGATTAGGATATAATATTTTTCGTGGTTAGAGTTTAATTGCGGAAGGAGAGGGATTTTGAATTTGTTTTTGGTTATGCTCCTTCTGACATTAACATAGATTTGGCTATTAGTAACAAAGGTGGTGTGTGTGGTGTTTGCTATAGTTGAGTGATATAAAATTCTTTAGTTTTAGACTTCACCATCCTCTTTCTTCCTCTTTTGTTGTAACTCAATAGTTGCTGTTTTTTTCTACTCAGAGTAATGATTTAGTTTGCACCTACTCTTAACTTCCCTTCTATTTTATTTATTTTTAACCCATGTTTCTTTAAATTTTAACTTCATATTGTACTTTGCCAAATGTATGCTTCAATTTTGGTTTTTGTTATATTTTGTTCACCATGCGTTGGTTCAATTGTTTAATGATTCCAAGTATTTGCCTGATTGTGAAATAGGTTTCAATAGGAAATCTGATGTAGACTTTGATGGTTCTTCCATTTCCAATGATGCTTTTAGTCATAAGACGATTTTTGAAGTGAGTGGATATGAAAGGATCTTATGATGCATCATCACACAACGGAGAAACTGGTAACAGATCATTGAATACTCTCCTTATAAACCCTTCACCATGATGGTACCCTAAGAGTGTTTTATGTGAGAGTGTGTGGAATTCAGGTTGATGAATCCATCCCCAAAGTTTCTCTCTCCATCATATTCCTGTGAATGGTGTTAGGAGTAACATCAATTGTGATGCATAGTCTTTAGTTATGAGAAGGGATAGTGTGGATAAGAAATCTGAGGAAGCTACCTTTGTTAATACAAATAGTATACATTTTACTGGGAGCATGATTTGTAGGTTAAAAAGATGTAATTTTGTTGGCATGATGTTTTGAATTATGTATTTTTCTTGGATTAAGATGTCATATAAACACAAGCTCTGGATAATATAGAAAATTTGGCATAAATGAGGTTTTATGAATAAACTAACTTTGTTGGATAATACAAAGTCTATATTAAGATATTTATGCTTTGGTGTCTCTATGTTTGTTGCCATTTTTGTTAGATGTTTTCCAACGTACTGAATAATAAAACCCTGTACCAAAAGTGTCATTGCAATATGGGCAACCTAAAGTCATAAACAAACTATTTTCTATTATTTGTGGGAAAAACCATTTTACTTCATTATTTTTCTATTTCTTATCCTCCGGAGTTCCTTGCATTAAAAAAAAGTCTTCCCTAAGGACAACTCTTGGTGACTTCTCTAAGGACTTTGTGCATCTGTAATTATGTATGTGTGCTTTAAGATTTTGTTACTTAAAGGTTGTTCATTTGGAAAAAGAACACATGAAATGTGACATCATAGTTACATATAGTTCATTCTCAAAACTCCGAGGAGACAACAAGTTTAATTTTTAAATGAACATGTATTGGATTCTGATCTAGAATGATTGAAAATTAAGGAAAGAAATCATGATCAAGGAACTTGATCTATGGAAACTATAATGTGGACTGTGATACATGCTAATGGGGTATATGAATGGACAAATATTGACAGGTGCCCAATGGTACAAAAAATGCCTTCTCCATCAGATATCTCTTGGTTCTTTCATGATCACAATTCAAACATACATATATTGTAAGAATAAAATACCTAATATACTGGCTAATAATTAATATGGTTTGTATGAATTATGACTTTTATGTGAAATACTTCATCACATTATAGTTGAATAATGGATACTTTACCTCAAAATGTTCAAAACTAGATTTGTTTATGCTCATCAATTGCACTAAACAAACATATATAAACATATATATTGTATGAATAAAATACTTAATATATTGACCAAAGGCTGTTGTTTATATATATATATATATATATATATATATATATATATATATATATATATATATATATATATATATATATATATATATATATATAATTACTGACTCTAAATTTTATAACATCGAATAATATTTATTTTATCAAATTTTATAATCTACATTATTATAAAAATTAAATTCTTAAATATAACTATTATACTGAATATTAAATACTAAATTTCAACATATAAATTTTAATTATAAAAAAGCATTCATTTTATTTAACCATTTATTTCAATATTACAAAAAAATAAATATATAAATTCATGAATATGTACCGATTTAATTATTATTATAAAATTTACTATTCATAAATTTATATATAATGAAATATTCTAATATATATTACAAAAATAATAACTAATTGTTTACTGTAGTAGACAGATGGGCCGATATGTACCATAATGGTGGAGTTAGCCACCATAGCATAAGCACTTAAATGGGTCGCCATCTTAGGAAAGTCGTCAATCCTAAAGGCCATTAACTTGCAAATAGTGGCTAAGCCTAAAGGAATACCACACAGACCAAAGTTGAACATATAGCGGTAAAAATAACAAATCAACTAAGCCTACATAATGACCAAGTTCATTAACTATACGACCTCCTCAAACGCCTATCGAAACCGGTAATGTCGCATACTCTAACTTAGAATAAATCAGTTAAACCATGATGAAAAAGTGTTGGACCTAAAACATGGGCCCAACCAAGCCCCCATAAGCCCAATAAAGGACTAGAACACTATAGAGATAATCAAGGCCCAGTCCATGGTCTAAACCAAAGGAAAATAAGATTAGTTTTCTATAAATAAGAGTGGATCCCAACAATTAAAGGTACACATTTCATTAGTCCATAATCTTGAGATTTGATTTTGAGAGTTTTTGTTGAGAGTTTTTGCTGACTTAATCGTTGGAGTCCTTTCTGTAAGTAATCCCCAATGCTCCATGAAGTGTCGAGTAACGAAGACATGATGAATATGACCGAAAAGTACCCATTCGAGAAGTTCAAAGATTGCGGTAAGATAAAGTTTAAGTCCCATAACGATCTACTATTGTTCATGCATGAACAATTTTTTTCATATTATTAAATTCTTCTTTTAAATATTATATCCATAAGTATACATAATTATAACATTTAAATATAATTATATAATTAATTTTTTAAAATATAATTATAATTATCTTAATTATTTTAATAAAAATTTTAAAAATAAAATGAAAAACAACGAGGGTCTCAAACTAGTTTTAATTATAATAAAAATAAAAATAATGTAAGTAATATTTTCGTATCTCATCTTTGATTCAACACGTTGACATATTAGACGGAATAAAATATATCATCTCACATTGGTAAATTGATGGTACACCATTAGAGTGACGTACTAGATCTATTCAAATTTGTTATCGTACCAAAAATTAATGACGAATGATATTTGATAAGAAAAATAAGTTAATGGTAAACTCATGCAGACCTGTCTCCAAGGTCATTTCTTTTTCTTTCACTTTTGTGTAACTATATTGCTTCGATATAAGTTGTTTTCTATAGGGCTGATAAATATTAGTTTTTCAATCTTAATTAAGATGTTTTCAAAGTCTCGGCGTCGATGCAAAGAATTAGCTTAACCTAAAGATTTTTAATTTCATGTATCAATCTCATTCAGTAGTTCAAGGAATCCGATTGTTTTCTTGGATTTCAACGAAAATCTCATCCATAATAAGTTAATAATTTTTTTTTAATGTTGGATTCTTTTTAACATGAAAATGGAATGTGACAACAATGGATGAAGTGAACGATAAGAATGATTGTACTTAGAATTGTGGATGTGTTGAAGATCTCACATTGATTAGAGATAAAGCAAGTTCATAGTATGTAAGCGGATACAAACCTCACATTATAAGTTTTTTTGTGGGGTTGAGTTAGGCTTAAAGTTCACTTCTTAACAATGGTATTTAAGCCAGGAGTTAGAGCATATGCTAGCGAAATTTGTTGTTTGTTGGATCTATACCACCCATTGTTAGGCTGTTATCGGACCACCCATTAATGTTTAGCTTCACGTTTGAGATGTATATACCTTGCATGAGGGGTGTGTGTTAGAGATCCCATATTGACTAGAGATAAAATGTATTTATAGTATATAAGTGGGTGCAAAACTTACCTTACAAGCCAATTTTATGGAGTTGAATTAGGCTTAAATCACACTTCTTAGTAAGATGTGATGATTGATAGAATTGCAATAAAATAGTAAGACCACTAAAGTAGATTGCAAAAAATAAATTACTAAGGAAAGTAAAGAAACTTGTAACATAAATCAATGAAAGTGGTGACCTAAATTGCAACAACCAAGAATGGATTAACCATTTTTCCTATTCGTGGCATTTTAGAATGTATGAATTGTTCCACAATTTGTCACCATTGTAAAATACAAAAATAACCCTATTTATATTTTCTAACACTGCCCTAAACATTTACAAGATTTGAATTCAAATTTGAATAAATTGCAAGTAACAACCCTAGAACTACCCTTAGCGATTTCGAAGCTCATATGGCCTGAGCGGTTAACATCCACTTAGTCTCTAGAACGATTGTTGCTTTGTTCTCCTCAATTTGTTTCTTGCTTTTGTCGATAATTATTCTCGATTTATGTTTCCTTCAATCAACATTTTGACAGAGGATGAATAAATGGCTTCTAAAGAGCTACATGTCTATCATATGACATCCATCTCATAAAGAAGTATTCGGTAAAATTGTCCTTCACATACTCCATCTCTATGGAATATAATTCTCTCTAGTTTACAATCAGTAAGGTTTAGAAGGCTCAAAATAGATTCTTGATAATGCCAGAAGGTGCTTTTGACCTTCGCTAACACCATCCTTGTGAAGATTTTGTACACCATGAACCTTTGTTTCTCGTCCTTCATAAAACTTGGCATTTGATCAATTGAGCGACATAAGGTTCATCCTTCAGTCGATTGTATCTAATTTGCCTTATTAACCTTAGACCTTACTTGTGATTCTCAATATCTTGAATAATTTCTTCCTACTTCTTGATGCCCTCAACATTTTCATAATTATTTCAATTTGTATCATCATAAATGTTTATATTTTAAAACAATTTAAAATAAAATATTTTATATTTTAGGTTGTATATTTTAAAATATAACTTATAAAATATATTTTAAATTATATAATTTAAAATATAAGTTTTTAATTTTAAATTATATATCTTCGTGTATATAGAGAAATGGAACATTGCTGGGATTTTAGTTTTGGTCTCTTTCAATCTTAACACTCTGAGGCGCAGACAAAGAAAGTGTGAATTTATGTTCACTTTTAGTGTTCCGACCAACCACCGCATTCTTGAGGTATTGTCCACTTTGGAGTCGAGCTCCATCATGGTTTTGTCCTTAAAAGGCGCCTCATAGAGTGGAGGGAGGAATGAGTATTTAAACTACACTTAATCTTGGCTCCTAAGCGATGTGGGACTATTGGGTGTATTAGAACAAGCCCCTTAGTCGAGGGCAAGGGGAGTTGTTGTCCCCACAGATGGTGCCAAGGGGCTATCTTTGCATTCATTCTTTACACACACACCTTAACTTAAAGTATTACTAACTAGAGCATTAGAGTGCTTGCAGGTACCCATCCTCTAGGAGCATCGCTAAGTAGCAGTTCAACGGGAGCCATGCAAAGAAGAGACGAAGGATTGAAGACTTTTGAGGCAACTCGGGTCCATACAAGCACATTTAGCATGCCCAAATCATCCTTTAAGCCAAAGTTTTTGTTTTCTCTATCCCTAGAATTCTGGTATGTTGTCTGTTGATGTTGTTGGTTAATTGTTTGAGTAGTGAGATGTTGTTTGCTAGCTCAATTCATCTTTTTGTTTTTCTTTTGTTGATGAAAATTTAGTCAATTATAGGTGAACATGCTTCTCCCTAGTTATAATGGGTTGGGGTGAGTTTCTGATTTGGCCACTTATAACATGGCTTGCTTTCCACGACTTTAGTGTCGTTAATGTTCTCCATTGATCTCTATTTTATCTTTTGTTTATGTATGTGTTTATTTATTTATTTTGTTGGGATGCACCTTGACAAGTTTTGATGCTTACTTTTGGGGTTCTATTTACCCAATTGTTAAGACTTAATTAATTATTCAACTTTTGTGTGTACTAGTTAGTGAGTGAGGTTTAGTGAATGGTTTACATTGTAACTGAGATCTTTGAGTCTTGCATTGCTAATTTCTATGTTTTCAGCTTTAAACATAAAGCCGACATGTGATCAAACTGATTGGTCTGTGTGGTTAACTAGTTTTTTGCTTGTTAAATGTTTTTGTGGCAGTTTTCAAATTAGCATTTTTTAAGGCCTAATTTGGTGGGTCAGTGTAGTAGTATATTTAAAGTAATGGTTTTTAGTGATTCTCTGTTTGATAATTGTTATGATATTTAGGAATGTATAATATCTTAAACTGTGACCTCATATCCTAATTTATAGCTTTTCTCATGTATTCAAGCTAGAGGGTTGAAGAAACCACTTGGACTAGCTCAATGCTCAAAAGCATTTGATGCTTGACAAGATTGGTGGTGCCATTGTATGTATATTCTTGTGTTAGTGATATTATCTTAATTTTCTTGAGATTTTCATTTGTACTCATTTATGCATTTGGCCTGATATGTGTAGGCACCCAAGCCATCTTCTGGTCCTCACAAATCAAGGGAGTGTTTATGCCACAACCAAAGATTTTCTTCTTTAGCAACTAAACATGTTGTATTCCTAGTTTATGCATGATCAAGATCAATTAAATAGATATTATTGTGTCTCGTACCTTTTAGAGCAATTTCCTTTTAGTCCTTGTGGTGGATGGTGCAGTAGTCACTTTCAAATATAACCTTATGTCCTTTATCACAAAGTTGGCTAATACTTAGAAGATTATGTTTTAGTCCTTCAATGAGTAGCACATCCTTAATTTCCAAAGTATTTTCCCCACCAACATCACCAGTTCCAACTATCTTACCCTTGTTGATATCCCCATATGTAACAAAGCCTGTTTTTTTCTTTTGAAATGTATAAATTTCTTCTTATCTCTACTCATGTGTCTTGAACAACCACTGTCAAGGTACCACATAAACTTTCTAGTTTTTGAAGATTCCTACAAAATAAAAGAACAAGCTTTTAGGTCCCTAATAACTTGTTTTGGTCCTTGAGGTTAGAGATACAACAATAGACACCCATCTATATTTTCCATTTGGAATACCATAATGTTTAATGTTACATTTATTCGATATATGACCCTTTATCATGCAATAGAAACATCTAGGAGTACTTGAGTTTCTTAAATAAGTTTATCCTTACTCTACCCATACACTCCAGGTTCTTTAATTTTTATTCTTGTTATTAGAAGCATACTTGTTTTTATTAAAAGCCCTCTCATTAAAAGTTGGTTGTCCAAAATTTTTACCACTTGTTGCATCTTCAAGTTGTTTCTCAAGAATATTAAGATCAAACATGTAACTTTTGAAGATGCAAACTCAACATTTGTAGATTCTTTATTTTCTAAAATTAAAATGTTATTTTTCGAAACTTCTTCAAGAGAGATTTTTTAAATTTACTTTATAAATCTTTAAATAAGATTTTAATTATTTATGAGCAACATCTAATTTCCTGGATTAGTGAAGTAGTTGTTGAAAAACATCATACAATTCATCATAATCGTCATTATTGTTAAAGACACTTACTTGGCTTCAAGATGATTCAGTGTTGGCCATTAAATAGAAATGTGTTGGTTCATCTGAATCGCTTGAGTTTGAGGAGTTGAAGGGCTTTCCATCCCAAGCAATGTAAGCCTTTTTCTTGAAAAAAATTCTTCTTTTCTTTTCTTCACTTCTCTTGCCATTTGAACAATCTACATTGACATGTCCTGTTTCTCCACATCCATAGCACTTGAAGTTTGAGGTAGATCCTTGATTCTCCTTTTTGTTACTCTTGAACTGACCTTTTCTTTGGCCTTCATGAATTTTGTGAATTTCTTTATCATCAAGCTCAAATTTTCATCATCATCAAAATCTTCATCTTCTTTAGGCTTTTCTTTCTTCCTTGATCCTCTTCTTTATTTAATCTTCTAAGTTCAAGCTCGTGATCTCTCAACTCACCAAAGAGAGCCATCATGGACATGGTTACAAGGTTTTGTGATTCCGTAATGGTTGTCAGCTTTGGCTGTCAAATTTTGTTCAAAGATTTAAGAATTTTGATATTTAATCCATTCGAATCAAAAGTTTTACCTAAGCTAGTGAGATGGTTAACAATTTATGTGAATCATTTTTGCATGTCATAGATATTTTCCCCTGCTACATTCAGAACATCTTGTATTCTTGAATCAATGAGTTCTTCCAATCATATTTTACGTCATCAGTTCCTTCATGGGTTACTTTTAAGATTTCCCACATTTCTCTCGCACTAGTGTAGCCAGATATGTTGTAAAATTCATCAAGGGTTAAAAGAGATGAAATTATATTTCTTGCCCTTACATCATATTGGGCTATTAGGCTTTCATCTATAGTCCACTAAGCAAAGGGTTTAGCTTCCTGAACACTATTAACAGTTATAACAGGAGTAAATAAACCATTTATCACAACATCCTGAATACCCCTATCAATAGATTCCAAAAAGATTGCATCCTAACTTTTCAAAAGGGATAATTTTCATTGACAAAAGATGGAAGTCTATTGATAGAAGCACCCTCAATAAAAATTTGATTTTGTCCAACCATTTTAGATTGTTTTTTGAAAAACTATCAAAGCAAGAGGGGGTGAATTGGTTTAATTAATAAAAAATAATACTTCAAATTTTATCCCAAAATTTACTGTTACAATTAAAGATTCTTTCCTTTAATGTAACCGTAGATTAATAAGGAAAGTATGGAAAAAGAAGATTGACACGAAGTATTTGTACTAATTCAGATCAAAAGACTCTACGTTTAGTTGTTAATCTCTTAAACAGGAAGATTACTTAATCACTAAAATAAATCATAATACAATCACAAATAAGATATTTAATGGGTTTAGAATACACCTCTCTTGAAGACACAAGAGATGAAGAACACTTTCTTTGAGTCACACAAAGGATGATCAACTTTCCTAGCAATAACAATAACACTTAATCCCTCAAGAATTCACTTGGTGAAAGTTATCGCTCAATCCACACTAGGTTTTTTAAAGCTTGTTTTCAAAATACTCACATAGTTTCTTTGCAAGCACAACACTAAACTTCTGATACTCAAAAAGGTTATTTTAGAAATAGGTTTAGTGCTCTTTAAATAAAATTTTGAAAACTAGGTTAAGAATTTGAAAAGACAAATTACAACTACCACTCATAATCGATTATCACTTATAATAATCGATTATTCCAGAACAGTTTCTGAAAACATTATTTTGTGCTCAAAGCTATTTCTGAAAATTGAAAAATACTTATGATAATTGATTATCACAAGTGATAATCGATTATCATAGTGTGTTTTGAAAAATAACAAAAACTTTCTAAGCTAACTTCTATATAATAAATATAAACAAGATCTTATTGCAAGAGGCTTTAAATAATAATAAAATAATCTTCCAATATTTGCTTAAGGTTCCTTGAGGTTGTCATCGTCAAAATCTTGCAACACAAATCTTCTTGTTTTGTCAATAAAAATAGACTAAAGTATGCTCTAACACATAGAGAAGTTATTGCCATCTTCATGCAGCGCCATGTTCTTATCGACATCAAGGTTAAGATAGATAAGACATATCGTGCTGGTTTCATGGGTAGGTAATGTACATTTAAACGTGGTTACCACATGTCTAACTTGCTATATACTTGAATGTTTCAAATATTACCACCTTCTTGAACATTCTTGTCAAAATTTCGAAGCTGAATATCGGAAAATTTTGTTGAAAAGCTTTGATTTTGCATTTTTCCTTTTTTCCTTGTCATAGTTTAAGTTGTGTTCAATTTGGACAATAGGGCATCCCATATTTGAACACCTACGATAGTCACACCATCCGCTATCCTGACCCACTGATCAAGGCTAATGACATCGATGGAAGGAATAAAGGGTGAGTCGACGTGATCAAGAGTAGGGAAAAGCACAAGGGAAGCTTTGAGACTATCCATGTTGAGGATGCAACTGGTCATGAGTTTGCAACACACATGGGTAATAATTTCAACATTGGTAGAGGGACCAAGACTTGGGTTTCTCTTCCCAAAGGTCGTGGTATCAAGTTGTCTATTATTGAGGAGTGTAAGGAACATAGGCTTAATTTTTCTCACTCTTGTTGCTAACATTGAGAGATACAAAAGGGTTGGTTCCTAACACACATGATGACCCATAAGAGGGCCCAAATCTTCCCAACTAACAATGGAGCCTTCACCCCCCATCCTTCATTTATCTTCTCCCTCATACGATATTGACCAAACCACTCCTTCCCTATCCACTTTACCTGCAACTCCCTTTTTTTCCTTACAATAACTCATTTCCAAATACTCATTCCTTTTCTCCGCCTCACATCACTACCTCTTTCCCTTTCCACCAACAATTCCATTAACTTTCTGCCTAGCTCCACTACTGTTTCAATACGTCCCCACCGATATCCACACTTCTAAAAACAGGAAATTAAAAGCCAAGTTCAGAAAATGATAGCTTTGGGATTTAATGTGCCAAACAATAGTCCCTTCTCCTTTTTGGTCCTCCTTTTTTTAAAAGAAGGATGGTACATGGTGTTTTTGTGTTGATTACCAAGCACTCAACGCCATTACAATCAAGGACAAATTTTCTATCCCAACAGTGGACGAATTTCTCAATGAATTGGGCAATGCATCCTGGTTTTGTAAATTGGATCAACTCTCTCGATTCCACCAAATTCTGATGGAACCCACAAATGCTTGTAAGATTGCCTTCAAAACTCATAATGGTCACTTTGAATTCTGGGTCACGCCTTTTGGGTTATGTAAAGCGCCTTCGACGTTCCAAGCAGTGATGATTGATCTATTCCAACCACATTTGTGAAAGTTCATCATTGTTTTCTTTGATGACATTCTTGTCTATAACTCCTCTTTGGACTCTTATGTCATGCACCTTGAGATTGTTTTTGAATTGCTACGTTCCAACCACTTTAAGTTAAAGGCCAGTAAATGTCTTATAGGCACGCATTTTATTTAGTACTTTGGCCTTTTTGTCTTTGTTCAAAAGTGCAACCCGATCTTGAGAAGTTAATGGCTATACGCAACTGACCTTCACCATCATCAGTGAAGTCTCTAAAGGGTTTCTTAGGACTTACAAGCATTTATCGTAGATTTATCCCTGGGTATGCCTCAATCGCTTACCTTTTCATTGCCTTTCTCAAGAATGACTTTTTTTTATTCCACATTTGTTATTCATATTGATGCTTCAGGCATCGATATGTGTGTTGTACTATCTCATAATCACCATCCAGTTGCTTATTTTAGCAAACAATATTTCCCAAAGCTCAAAAACTCTTCCACTTACATCAGATAGTTATGTGTCATCACCTCAATTGTTTAAAAGTTGTGTCAGTATCTCCTTGGTCGACCTTTTATTATTCAAACTGATCAACGTTCCATCAAGGAACTCATGCACCAAACAATTTTGAGACCCGAGCAACAAAAATATCTCTTCAAGCTACTGGGTTATGACTTCAAAATCCAATATTGCCTAGGCAAGTCTAACTCTATAGTTGATGCTCTTTCACGTGTTGACTCCTTGGAGGAATCTCTTTTGGTGTTATCAATTCCGAACTTGGATTTTCTGGATGTTCTCAAGTTATCACTTAAGACCAACTCTGAATTCTAAGACTTGAAAAATAAGATCAATGCTACACCAGCGAATTTCCTTGATTTTGTTGTTCACCGCGACTTCAATACCTACAAGGACAAAATTTGGCTTCCATCATCTTGCCCATTCATTCCCCTCCTCCTTCATGAATTCCACTCCACCCAGTTGGCTGGTCATACAAGCATGGCTAAAACCCTCAGCAGACTTTTGGCAATTTTTATTGGAATACTATTTGCAAGGATGTCTAGGATTATGTAGCCACTTGTACCATTTGTCAGCAAACTAAAATTCCTACACAGCGTAGTCCGAGTATTTTGCAATCCATTCCTCTACCATCACATTATTGGCAGGATCTTTCATTGCACTTCATTATAGGACTCCGTAAGTCGACCACTTACCACCCTCAAACGAGTGGGGCAAACTAAGGTAGTTAATAAGGTGATACAATAGTATTTACGATGTTTTGTTCATTAAAAACCTTCACTTTGGGGCAAATTACTATTGTGGGTCGAATGAAGTTCCAATATAGTAGTGAATTCCTCCACTAGTTAAATCCCTTTTAAGGTTATGTATGGGTTCCCACCGCCCACTATTCCTTCCTTTACACCTACAGATACCTCTAATGTTGTTCAATATGAGCATTCAACTCGTGAAGAGATTCTTCGCAAACTACATTATAACCTTGCAAAGGCACAAAAGTCTATGAAACATTGGGCAAATGCTTATCTCCGCGAGCTGTAGTTTATCATTGGTGATTGGGTCTACATACGCTTGCGACCACATAGACAAACTTCTGTTACTGGTCAAACCTCTGGTAAGCTACAGAAGCGGTTCTTTGGTCCCTTTCAGATCACCAATAAAATAAGGGCAGTAGCTTATGAATTAGCCTTACCTCTAGAGGCAAAGATCCATAACATTTTTCATGTCTACTTACTTCGACCACATAAGGGCCCTCTTCCTTCCTCACCACTCACATTGCCTCACGACATCTTCGACAACCAACATGTCTTAGTCCAATTAGTTATCATCGATTGGAAATGGGATAACTATACTCCCACCTCTTGCCTTTAGGTTTTGGTTTAGTGGAAGGACATACCCTTCGAAGAGGTTAGCTAGGAACTATGGGATCTTTCTAGAGACCAGTTTCACCATGAGGATAAAGTGTTATTTGAACAGGGAGGTGATGTAAGGAACATAGGCCCAATTTCCCTCACTATAGTTGCTAACATTGAGAGTACAAAAGGGTTGGTTCCTAACACACATGATGACCCACAAGAGGGCCTAAATCTTCCTAACACTGCACTTGAGGAAAGGCCTAGAAGGGAGACATGTCAACCCCAACGTCTGAATGATTATGTTGTGACAATTCTAAACAACCACAAGAAAGGGAATTATGTTATGCATAAATGATTACAGAGAAATCTTATTGTTATATGTATTTTGTCTTGTTCTTACATGCCAAGTGAATAGCAAGGCAGGGTATTCCATATATTATGGGTTATTAATGAAAAAGGGGGCATAAGATTATTTAGTGAAAATACTTCACTTACATCAACCACATGAATAAGATGCCATCAAATTGAAGAAAATATTCGGTAACTATTCTTTTTTATTGGCAATACAATGACTAAGATTAGGTGGTAAAAGCATAATCCAAAACATTTACCCCTACTCTACTCTCATTTTTTTCTTCATATGCCATGAATATCTAAGGAGTGGTTTCACATACAAAAATATTGCAAAAAAAAATTAAATTTGTTTCAAGTTGTAATTATGTTCTTTCTTCACAATTGATAACTTCTTGTTGAGGGCACTAAGAAAGGGAAAAATTATTCAAAACACCAACTTTGTGTTTGGATGAGAGATTTCAACATTTCTAAGAAATTGAGATACCTAGTAACTGAATTACTTGCAATTGATTTGTCTTCATTTCTTAAATAATTAGTTTGGATGAAGTAATTGAAATATTTTAAATTTCAATTTTCTTGTTTCAATAAAATAATTTAATTTCTATTTTACGATAAACTCAATTTTACCTTTGAGTTTAACTTAACTCGACCTCCAATTCGGTACGACTCGTCTTGGCTTTTGGTTCAAGTTGACCTTCAGCCTACCTCGAACATTGTCCCGACTAGGGATGTCAACGGGGCGGGTAGGGTACGGGTAGTAGTTCCCCCGTACCCTACCCGCTGGAAAAATATTTGCCCAGTACCCATACCCATATCCGTCGGGTATCCGTTATGCGGGTACCCGTCTATTTTTTTCATATCCGCGGGTATCCACGGGTATCCGCGGGTATCCGCGGGTATTTACAAATATATTTAAAAAAATAAATATTTAACCATAATTAGTGCTTAAATCAACAAGTCTCATTTCTCCGATTGATTCTTGAAACACAAACAAATAAAAAACACTACCAATTTATTGTAGTTTATTTTTGAATAAAATATTAAAGAAATTACTAACTTCATCAATATCCACCTCTTGCAACATTGTATAAAGTTTCATGTTGTCCAATTTTAATCTAGAAGAGCCTTAAAACATAAGAAGTTCAGTAAAAATTTCTAACAATCACTTAATTAAAATATCTAAGTAAAAGTGTT
>Ga0214545_1009129_pt1 | contig 15299 bp, 11 predicted proteins | sample CNSS4metaG_FD_160064 | JGI IMG/M metagenome (GOLD analysis project Ga0214545, IMG submission 160064) | Root nodule microbial communities from cowpea collected in UCLA plant growth center, Los Angeles, California, USA - CNSS4 | ecosystem: Host-associated > Plants > Roots > Nodule | place: USA... | reverse complement strand
CTGTTTTATGTCGGCACCGTGGTGCCAGGTTGTAGGGGTTGCGTTAAGGACCCCAAGATTACGCTGCTATACTTTATATCGTGACGTTTTCTTTAATTTCGTTTAATAATTAAATGGGACGTTACACCCCACATATTTCAAAAGATAAGAGATAGAAAGAAGAAAAGAGAAAATCCTGGGTTTCACATAGGCTGTAATGCATCAGAGCTGATATAGCAAGCTATATGAACCAATCTTTAGATTGGGAAACTTAACACACAGTGTAGTTAGTATAGCAAACTATATGAACCAAGGACACTTGATGTGTGTTAGCGGTGTATCAATCATAACACACCCCCGCAATTCTTTGTTGTTATCATTGTGTTGTGCTTACTAGGCCATGCACGTGCCCGATGTTCATGAGTGCTCTCGAGATCATGCCAAAATCTCATACAAGCGACCCCACTTGACACTCATATAGGTGATTTCATCAAATGTATGCTACAAATCATACACCACCCGTAAGGGATATGAAAATCATTAAAAATTTGCTTAAATTAAAATTCTCACACCACATAGAATTTTAATTACAAAGTTTAAACTCTCAATATTGAAGTCTCTAGCACTTTCACACACCAAAGGAATGGACAATATTGATTTAAAATCAATTTAGTGTTATTAGAACTAACAAGTGACTTGTTTTTACCCATATGAACGTTATTCATGGGATCTCCAATCATAAAGGTTGGGTTACCATCACTTGTTTGTTTGCAAGTGGCTTAAGTCCCATTCCCCTCGATGTTTCTAAAATCATATTTCTTCCTAAGGGTTTAGTCAGAGGATCTGCTAGATTTTGTTCTGACCTCACATAATCAGTGGAAATAATTCCACTCTTTAGCAGCTGCTTAACTAGATTATGTCTTAATTGAATATGTTTGTTCTTCTCATTGTAGTTCTTATTTTTAGCTATAGCTATTGCTAATTGGCAATCACAATGAATTGAAATAGATGGGGTTGGTTTCATTCCTAGAGGAATGTTTGCTAAGAAGTTTTTCAACCACTCAGCCTCACTACCAGCCGTTTCGAGAGCAACAAACTCAGATTCCATTGTTGATCTTGCAATAATTGTTTGTCTAGCTAATCTTCATGTAATCGCACCACCCCTAAATGTGAATACATAACCACTAGTGGATTTTGTCTCATCTTAATCAGAGATCCAATTAGCATCATTGTACCCTTCTAGTACAACAAGAAATCCACTATATTCAATGGCATAATCCATTGAACCTCGTAAGTATTTCATAAGTCTTGCAAGTGCATGCCAATGTTCCTGATTAGGACATTGAGTGTACCTACCTAGTCTACATACTGCATAAGCAATATCAGGTCTTGAAAAGCTCATTAAGTGTAGTAAGTTCCCAATTATGTGGACATACTGAGGTTGAGAAACAAATTCTCCTCTAATTTTCATTAGTTTAGAGTTAACATCATAAGGGGTACTCACTGGTTTAAACTCATAATATCCAAACCTCCTAAGAAGTTTCTCAATGTATTGTTCTTGGGATAGTAATATACTATCTCCCTTCCTTATGATTCTAAAACCTAAAATCACATTGGCTTCACGCATGTCTTTCATTTCAAAATTAGATCCTAGAAACAATTTAGTTCTAGAAACTATATCAATGCATGTACCAAATATTAACATGTCATCCGCATACAAACACATAATGACACATTCACCATTTTCAGATTTAGAATACACACACTTATCAACATCATTAGGTAAGAAACCATCACATAGTAAGACATTATCTAGTTTTTCATGCCACTGTTTAGGTGCTTGTTTTAACCCATACAAGGATTTTAAAAGCTTGCATACCTTATTTTCTTGACCAGGGACAACACACCCCTCAAGTTGAGTCAAATAGATTTCCTCCTCTAAATCACCATTTAGAAAAGTAGTCTTAACATCCATTTGATGTATCACTAGCTTATTGGTAGTTGGGCTAAGAAAACTCGAATTGAGGAAATCCTAGTCATAAGGGCAAAGGTGTCATATGTTGGGATTTTGAGTAAAACCTTTTGCTACTAACCTTGCTTTATACTTATCTATGGATCCATCTGGGTGATACTTTTTCTTAAAGATCCACTTACAACCAATGGTTTTTGCTCCTTTAGGCAAATCTACTAAGGTCCAAGTATTACTTTTCTGAATTGATTCAATGGCATTATCCCACTATTTTGCATCAGGAACTCTTGTAGCCTCTAGAAAGCTTGTTGGATTATTTTCAACTAGATGGGTATAAAAGTCATCTCCAAAAGAAGTTTCCTTCCTTTGTCTTTTACTTCTTCTCAAAACTTCACACATGGCATAATTATTATTATCTATAGACTGTTCAGGTGTCTCGCTAACCTTTAAAGGAAATATATGTTCAAAGAACTCAACATTTTTGGTCTCCACAATAGTATTATGTTCAATTACATCACTTTTAAGAACAAGAAACCTATAGGCAGCACTATGTTCAACATAGCCTAAAAACATACAATTAGAGGTTTTATAGGCTATTTTTCCTTTCTTAGGATCGGGTAACATTACCTTAGCTAGGCACCCCCACACTCTTAGATATTTAAGATTAGGTTGATAACCTCTCCACAACTCATAAGGTGTTTTACTAGTTTTCTTATGAGGTATTCTATTTTGTAAAAAACATGTAGTAGGAAGGGCTTCTCCTTATAGGTTATCAGGTGCACTAGAACTAATAAGCATGGCATTCATCATTTCCTTAAGAGTTATATTCTTTCTCTCAGCTACTCCATTAAACTCAGGTGAATATGGTAGGGTTACTTCATGGATGATACATTCTCTAACACAATATTCATTAAACAAAACATATTCACCACCTCTATTTGATCTAATCCTTTAATTTTCTTATTCAATTGATTTTCTACTTCTGCCTTATACTTTAAAAACACATTGAAAGCTTCATCTTTATGCTTGATTAAGTACACTTTAGTGTATCTAGAATAATCATCTATAAAGGTTATAAAATAATTTTTACCACCTCTAGACATAGTCTGTTTTAAGTCGGCTAGATCAGAATGAATTAACCCTAATAATTCAGATTGATGTTCTACAGGATAACAAGTTTTCTTTGTTATTTTAGATTCTACACATATATCACATTTACCACTTTGTTTATCATGCATATTAATTAATCCTAGTCATTGCAATTTCATAACATACGAAGAATTCACATGTCCTAATCTAGCATGCCACATAGAAGAAGATTCATTAATAATTTCTGAAATATTGAGTACAAAGAGACCTTGATCACAATATCCCTTCCCCACAAAAACATTATTTTTTGTCATTACAATCTTGTCAGATTCAAATGACACTTTAACCCCAACTTTTCCCGGTAGTGCTACATATATTAGATTAACTTTAATAGAGGGCACAAACAACACATCACTCAAGGTCAAAGTCTTCCCCGATGTGAGTTTCAGAAGAACCTTTCCTTTCCCTAGGACAGAAGTTGTATTGGAGTCACCAAGATAGACGTATTCTTCTCCATCCCTTACATTAGTATAGGAGGTAAAAACACTTCTGTTTGCACAAATGTGCCTAGTAGCACCAGAGTCTACACCCACTTACTCACATTGGTCACCAAATTTACTTGTGAAACGATCGCAACTATAGTATCTTCCCCTTTAGCTATATTTGCCCTAGGAGGATTTTCGTTTCTTGGTCTACTCCTGCACTGAGGTGCATGATGGCCAAGCTTCCCACAAACGAAGCAATTTCCCTTTTTCTTAAAGGTGGGGTTTGATCCTTTGGGACGGGAATTTCGAAAAATACTTTTCTTATTGTGATCAGGTTTATTCTCGTACTTTTTTTGCAGATAATGCTTTGGCCCTTGCAGTAGCACCTTCCTGTCTATTGGTATCTTCAACTATGATGTGTGTAATGAGCTCTTGAAGTGACATCTTCTTATGCCTGTGTTTCAACTATTTTTTATTATCAGTCCAAGATGACGGTAGTTTCTCTATTAGGAGTTTTGAAACAAACTCATCAAGAAGGATTATGTTCTTTGTTTGATATCTTCAAACAACTTGTGATATTCCTTGATTTGGATCTTAATGTCCTTATCTTCAATCATCTCCCAGTGGTAGTAGTTTCCTATGATGAATCTTTGTCTGACTATGTCTTCAACAATGTATTTGAGGATGAATGAATCCCAAATTTCTTTTGCTTCCTTGTATGAGCAATACACATCGAACAAGTCATTAGATAATGCACTAAGTAAAGTGTGTCGACATACCTTATTTGCATGAATCCAGTGGTGCATAAAAATGCTAAAAACGAGTTCTAAAACGTGAAAAACGAAAGAGGCACCTCCATAGGTCACCAACCAAGCTAAAGAAGGTGAAAATGGAGAATAAGGGACAAGAGGGTGGCTACCCATGAAGAAGAAGACCTAAAAACATGGTCACATCACCATAGTTGCTCATATTTACAAAACTGCCATTTTATCACTCAAAATTACAAAAATGCCACCATGGGCTGAAAATGATGGCCTAGTGATGTGGACAGGCTAAATGACATGACGCAAACATGGCAATGATATGGAAATTCTCTCTTCATCTTAAGATTAGTGTCCAAGCTCCAAAATTTGCTCCATAAAATTCCTAAAAATAATTAGAAATAATTAATGCCAAATTATTCAAAATAAAAAAATGCCCTAATGAAGCCCAATTGAGGAAAATGCACTAACAAGAGACAATTAAGCATTAAACAACCCTCAAGATGAGCACAAAATGGCAATGGAATAAGGGAAAAAATGACTCATCAGAGATTTTTAGCGTGTGTGAAGTTTTGAGGGAGAAAAAAATTTGAGGGAAAATTAAAACTAAAATAAAGAGGTTAAATAAAAATAATAATATATTAACTAAATAATATAGTTACCAATTTAGTGATCGATTCTCTGTAACTATAAACTCAATTACTATTTCGGTCACTAAATCCCAACTGTAATTTTTGGTCACTAATTCAGTCATTGATAGTAACCACATTTTTCAGTCACTGATTTTTATCATTATTTAAAAAAATTCTAGTAGTGCAACCATTAGTGATCTTAGTGTCAATACCCACTTTTCCATTATAACTATTAAACGTAGCTTACCAATAATGCTTACTACTAGAGCAGCCACCCTTCTTGCTTCTCATAAGCCTTACGGACAGGGTCCACTTCCCACTCCTCTCCAAGAGTTATACGACAAAGTCCACTCCCCATTACTTTCTCAGAGCGTCATGTGGTAGAGTACACAAGTGTCACTTCCTACCACTCTCCCCGAGAGCTTGATGAGTGAAATTCACCTCCGAAACAATTACGCAAAGTTACCATTCCCACTACTCTCCTAGAGAGACTACGGGCGAATATCATTTCCCACTACTCTCCCTAAGAGTCTTATAGGCAGAGTCAACACCTAAGCTCACCACTAAACACTGACAAAGTGCACCACTTTTCGTTGAGTCACTACACAAATTAACAATTCCAAAAAAATAATAAATACTACAAACTCATTGAATCACAACACAAGTTTAACCAAAAATCCATAAATCAATTCATCCTTGCATATAAAAATACCACCTCATAAACTATAAATCATTGCATATCTAACCATTCTTGAAATTAAGCAACGGAATAATTTGTTAATGGACGAAAACCAAGAGGGCGTGAATTGGTTTATCAATAAAAAGTAATAAATTTAAAATTTTTCCAAATTTTTCCGTTTTAAATTAAACCCTCAGTTTCTTTAAATGCAACAACAAATAAATTAAAGAGATAGGGAAGAAGATTCAACACAGATATTTATATTGGTTCGAATCAAAAGATCCTACGTCCAGTTGTTAATCTCTTTAAATCAATATATTAACTTAATCACTATAAAAATTGGGGTACAATCAGATTAAAAGATTAAGGAGAAGAAAACACCTTTCTTGAAGACAATAAATGAAAGACCTATGAATCACATATAGAACCTAACCAGCTTTCCTAACAATAGCAGTAGCACCTAATCTCCTAAAAATCTCTCTTAGGAAAAGTTATCGCTCCACTCACACTAGGCTTTTCAAAGCTCTTTTAAGAACACTCAGAGAAACTCTTTGCAATCACAAAACTAGAACTCTACTTCTCTAAAAGGTAAGTTTACAAGTAAAAATGAGTTCTATTTGAAGCCATTTGAAATCTAAGTCCAGTAGCTGAAAAGACAAATCCAAAGCTGCCAAGGATAATCGATTATGACTTATGGTAATAGATTATTCTGATGCATTATTTAAAAACAAAGATTGAACATATAATTGATTATCTAGGGAGATAATCGATTACTCTAGTGGGTTTTTGAAAAATTGAATACAGCTTAAGATAATTGATTATCCTAAGTGATAATTGATTATCACAACAAATTTTACAAAAATAAGAGAACCCAAATCTAAATCAATCTAAACTACTTTATAAAATGATTAACTTATTTACAAGAAGACTTTAAACATTAAAAACTTCTTTTCAAATTATCTTTCAATTTACTCAGTCATCTTTCAAAATCTCAAAGTCTTCTACTTTAGCCAACAACCATAAACAAAAAAAACACGTCATCAACTTTTATCAACTACGTATTATTTTAATACTTATTGAATAGATTTGGTCCTGATAAACTAGAAATATATATATATATATATATATATATATATATATATATATTACAATACCACAACATACAAAATTTTCCATTTCCAATTCATCTATTATCATAATTTTCATTAACTTACAAATTTGTAATATATAACCATAATAATATAAAAATACATGCTATTTAAAATAATATAACATTCCATTATATAAAAAAAACTTCCAACAAATATATAATATATTATTACATGCGGCTATATACACAGTGGAGTGGCGGAGGATTGTTAGAACATGGTGGGGCCATGACACCCCAACTTTTCTAATTTTTTTTAACCTTTTTAATGTTTTTTAAACTTTTTAATTCTTTTTAACCTTTTTAATTTCTTTTTAAATTATATATATTTAAAATTTGTTAAACTATTTATGTTTTTAAATTTTTTAAATTATATGTATATTTTAAATTAAATAATAGTATATTGAAAAGTTAATGAAAATAAAATTAGATATTTTTTATTTCTTTTATAAGTTATAACATTTAATGTTAATAAATAATAATATATAAAATTAAATATAATAAAGAAACAAAATTATTAATGTTATGAATTAATGATTATTTATTGATTTGATATATTTACTTCATATGATTGATAGTCATATGATTCATTACTCTTTATGTAAATATTTGTATAACTAAGTTGATTTGTTTCCTTTAAACATGTTGTATCTATAAATAAGACTCTTATCTGAATGATAACACACAAATGAGTTGCTACCTATTCTCTCATTCTCTATACTCTATTGTTTCTTCTTTTCTTTATTATTTATTATTCTCTCTGTTATTCGCTTTATTTCATAACAATTAAGATACTTTTTATTTTTTTTATTTTCATTATCTTTTTAATTTTTCACATATTGTATTTATCTCTTACCCTGACCTGATTTCTTTTTGTTACGTTACCACAAAAGAAAAAAAAGTAATCTCCTGTCTCACTTGGTAGTGAATTGATTATCATAATTTTTATTAGTAATTATGTCTCTCAATTATTGATTATATTATGATAAATTATTTTTTAGTCTTAAACTTGTTTTTTAAATAGGTATATTGATGAAAAATTAAAGGATAAATTCATTTTTTAGAATTGATAAAAGATGAGTGAAGACCAAAACATGACAATATGGTTGTTCATCGCATAATAATGAAATGAAATGCGAATTTGAATCGATATGTGCACATTAAGAAAATGGGTAATGAATATTTTGCAAATAATATGATTATTTATATTGGAAAAAAAAAAAAGCTCAAAAAATTTAGTTATGATTGAATTATTTGATAAGTTTAAGGATATGAAAAAACGACGGACAATCTGTTAGATAATGTAGTTTATTCATTTTCATTGAACGAGTGACAATAATGTTAAATATGTAAATTTAAGTATGTAATTTTGGCTCCCCCAGAAATTTTGGTCAAGATCCGCCAAGACATCCACAAACTATATAATATATCATATATAAATGAGATTAACGTTTTAGGTATGTGTTTCCAATTTTAATCTTTAAATATTTTTTTTAAAGTTAAATTAGTTATTTTTTCAATTTTATACTAACAAATGTTTTTTAATTTAACTGAGTTCTTTAATTTTAATTTGATAGGTTTTTTTCAAATTTAACTATTTTTTAATTAAAAAAATACTACAAAATAAACAAAAATATTCACAATATAATTATAAAAATTATTTATATTTAATTATATAACCTATACTTAAAAAGAAAAATCATTTTTATCCTATACATATTTTTTTCAATCTTTATCCTTTAAGTAACAATTATTTTAAACCAAAATAGTTACATTTTTAATTTTACCCACTTGTAATATAAATTTAATTATTTCATAAATTAAAATAAAATTATTATTTTACCATTTTATCCTTTTAATAATTTTTTTTTAATTTAAATGATTATTTATATTAAAAAATTATTTAATAATAAAAAATTATACATATTAATAAAAATTATTTTATAATTTAATACATTTATACTAAAATAAAATCAAAAAATTGGACACACATCTACCATGTATTTACGCTAGTATATTATAAAATGCTTATGAATTATATAAAAGCTTCCAATAATCTCGAAGGATCGGAGCGTCAACCAGGTTAGTGTAAGGTCCACTTACTTTTCTACCTTTATTTTAAAGAGTTGCCCTAAGTCAGTTGGGCCTAGGGCTGGCCTAAAGGAAATTTAGACCCTAATTTGCCCTAACACCCTCATTTCCATTCACTTTTCAGAAAAATAGATTTCCCTACTCCTTCCTAGAGCTGTTGTCGTCCCTTTACTAGGGTTTGATTCCTTGCCTTTGTCAAGTTCGCTCAAAGCTCATTCCTACCAAACCTTCTAAGCCTATTCCTAGAGCTTATGTGCTCCGTGGTTGCTGTCGAGGTCCTATACTAGCTCATTCCAGGTAAGGGAAGCTAGGGATCCTTTGTTTAAACTCGATTCTTGCTTATTTGCCTCTTTTTTCATGATTGTATGGTTGATGTGCTACTGTAAAATATTGAATGGATGTGTATTGTTGTTTTGGATATGTTGGTATGAATGTTACAAGAAGAATAATGGCGAGACCTGACATTCTCGCCCCAGCGACCTAGTCTCGCCTAGGCAAGACTTGCAGAAATAGGTCCGAGCTTACTCTCGAGCTCTCGCTCAAGTGGAGAGCTCTGGTTTTGAGCGAGACACCATCTTGCTCATGCGAGAGAGGATCGCCTAAATGAGGACGCGCGAGGGCTTGAGGCACGTTGATGCATATGTAGCCTAGGCGAGGAACCTCACCTTTGGGCGAGGGGTGTTTTTGCTCACGCGAGTGAAGGCTCGCTTAAGCGAGAACTCGTGAGTCTCGCAAGGTCCTCTGTTGACAGTCTTGCCTAACCGAGAACCTGTAGCTTGAGTTAGACTAGCACGGTACTTCACTCCATGACTATTCCTCCCATGCTTTTGGGTTGTTAACTGTATGTTTGGCTTGGTATACTCTATCTTAAGTATGAAATGTATGAATATGCTTATGAGACTTGATTGCATGGGCTGGAATGTTGAGTTAACATGAGTTTGGCATGAACTGAGTATGAGATGGTTGGTAATTAAAGTGGCATGGTATTGATATGACATACAATTCTAATAGTCATGGTTTAAGAAGGATGAGTTGGCATGGATTCAACATTTAATATGAATGAGGATTGGTTATAAAGGTTGGCATGATATTTATGTGCATGATAAAATATTACTTGATTGATTGAGTATGATTGGTCTATGGTCAGTATGTAATTCTGTGAGCCTCTAAGTGAGACCTCATGTTGGTGCTTCAGTGGTCGGGACGTAATTCCATGACCCCTGTTAGTGGGAGTTCATGGTGGTGCCCCATCTATATAATTTGGTAAGGATTCAAGGTAAGGTTACATCCTGACACTCTAAGGAGTTAGTTAGTCTCACTTAGAGCAGATTGACTCCTGTGGTGAGAGTAGTAGGAGGCCTGAAACTCATTAAGGGCTAACCTTGTGTGTGGGGAATTGAGACAATGTAACACTTAGCTTGGGGGTGAGCAGGATAATCCACCACAAGTGCAAGCATCCACTGAATCCGACTAGATTATATGTATCCGGACGAGTCGAGTCTCAGTCTAGTGTATTGCTTGAGAAGTCATAACATGTTTGGATGATATATATACTGCTTGGGTTGTGGAATAACATGTGACTGCATGATAAACTATTTTCTACTCTAGCTTACCCTTTTGTTTGTTGTATGGTCCATTGTGTGGTTCTTCTCTATTTGCGATGATCATCAACTTGTTGATGTGAGCAGATGCGAGGAACTCCCGTGATCAACAAGGAGGTGATAATTTTGCTGCGTAGTCCACCTGGGCTGGATTCTACTACTTTGGGCTTTATTTTAGGGCTATGGCCCATCTACTAGTCTGTCCTTTAAATTTCTATTTGACTACCATTGGAATTTGTATCTTGTTTAGTTTTGGCATAGTTGTGTGCCTTGAATACTGTAAGGAGTAGTGGTTATGCTCCAAGACCGAGTTACTATGTTATTCATGTGACGTTTCCTTTAATTGGGATTATTGATTAAATGGGATGTTATAGTTAGTTTAGTGTAAATTTTTGTGTAGTGTGGTTTTGTGGATTCCTTTACTGTGGGTTTTATAGTTTTGTTGTTTATTGTTTCGAAAGTTTCAATTTTTGGTTGTTTTATTGGTTGTGTTGTCGCTTTCGATGGTGGGTGTGTTAATATTTTATGTGTTGGTGTTAACCTTGGTGATCCCCTTATGTTCCTCTATGTTTATGCAATTTTCAATTATGGTCCCCCATGTAATTGATAACCAATTATTTTATTTCTGTATTTGGATGTGTGACGAGAGATTCAAGTTGTGGTCCACCATGGTGGACATTTTATTCAGAATGGTTCACTTTCACATGTGGGTGGATTACTGATGATTGGTCATGTCACCCAAACATATAGGGTTATTTTGAGGTGTTAGATACACTGAAGGCTATGGGTTATTTAGTTGTTAAAGAATTATGGTATGTTGTAGATAGAAGGCTGCAATTGTTGTATGATGATAATGAGTCCATTAATATGGTTAACGTTGTTAAGCGTAAGGGAGAAATGCACTTATATATGGTCCACATTGTGTCAAAAGCAATAATTGTAGATGATGTATTAGAAAATATTTTGGAATATGCAATTGTTGAAGTTAATGCTGAGTTGGGAGGTGGAGGTGAGACTGAGGCTGTAAGACTCGAGAATTTAATTAATTAAATAAATAATTAATTAATAAATGCGGGTAGTGGGAACCTTTATGACATTTAATGCTTGGAATTATGACATGGAGTAGTATTAGCTCAAATGGTTGAGAGTACTTGATTGTGTTGAGAGGACTTGGGTTCAAGTCTTGTGTTGAGAGGACTTGAGTAGGTGAAGAGCTGGAAGTAGGTTCTACGAATCTGGATACAAACAAATAGATTAATGAGACTTAATTAGACTTTAATGACAAAATTAAGTAGGGGATTTTAATTAATTTTGTTTTAATTTAAGTGAGGGGAATCAAGTGAATTGTCGTGTGGCTGCAACCCAGGGAGTCCAGAACCTTAAAGAAAGGAGTGAAGAGAGTGTCCAGAACCTTAAAGAAAGGAGTGAAGAGAGTGTCAGAGGTCTGGGAGAACGTCTCAAGGTTGGAGGTTCAAAGAAAGGACGATTTGGAGCAAAGAGAAAGTTTATAAACACTTTTGGAGCGAGGAATCAAGGTTAGGGGAGCTGCCCTTTCTTGTTTTAATGGTATTATATGCAATAATTCTTTTATCGTTTAACCTCTTGATGTTTGTTGAATGTAATTTTAATGAGAGTATACGTGTGCTTGTGGTTTTTGTTGTATTGTTCTCTTTATGACCTCATCACTGTTATGATTATTATGATTCTTCTTTTTGCATTGATGTGATGTTTAAAGTTTTTCTTCTAAATATGACATAATAATAATAATAATAATAATTACTATTGTTATTATTTATTATTTTTATTATTATTATTTTATTTACTATTATTATTATTATTACTATTATTATTCTTACTATTACTATTATTATTATTATTATTATTTATTATTTTGATTTTATTTTAATACTATTATTATTATGATTATTATTTATTATTATTATTACTATTATTATTCTTATTCTTATTCTTATTTTATTTTATTTTACTATTACTATTATTATTATTCTTGTTCTTATTTTTATTATTTTACTATTACTATTACTATAATTATAATTATAACTATTTCTATTATTATTATTATTATTATTATTATTTTATTTTACTATTATTATTACTATTACTATTATTTTTATTATTATTAATTTTATTATTATTATTATTATTTTATGATTTTATTTTCGTTTACTATTATTTTATTATTGTTATTATTATCATTGTTTTATTTTATTTGTGATTTTATTATCGTTATTATTTTTATTATTATTTCTTTAAATGTAACGTCCCATCTAATAAACACGCTTAATTAAATAAAACATCACACAAAATAATATAAAGACATTTTCATGGAGTAGAAACGTCACTCCGCACAATTGTCCAAAGTAATAAGAAAGAAAGACTAAGGTACACCACGATGCCGTCAACAAAACCGAAACAAAGGTTTAATAGTATCCAATAATACTTGCTCATGGGCAAGTTAATACATAGGCCACATGCCAAAAAGGAGACTCGGAGCAGGGAATCCAATCCAAGAATAACTACGTAGTGGAATTTCCATCACCTTGACGACCACGAGGAGTTCCCACATCTACTCAAATCAATTAATTGATGATCATCGCAAAAGGAGAAAAACCACACACAAACACACAAGCAAACAAAAAGGGTAAGCTAGAGTGGAAAATATTTTATCATACAATTGCATACAATTTAAAAGGGCAAAGATACATAAAACAACCAAGCATGTGATGACCAACAAGCATGACTCTAAGACTCAATTATCCAGATTCATATAATCAGTCGAATTCACTGGATGCTTGCACTTATGGTGGCCTCTACTGCTTTGCAGAGCCAATTGCCAATGGGTTTCACCCTATCACGCACAAGGTTAGCCTTCAAACATCTAAGGCCATTATCCTGCCAAAGACTAGGGCCTCCTGCTACTCTCACCACTTGAGTCAGTACGCTCTATGTGAGACTAAATGACTCTTTAGAGTTTCAGGATGCAATCCTTACTTGAATCCTTGCCAAATTATATAATGAGGCACCACCACGAAACCTTCATGGAATTACGTGCTAACCATAAGGCACCACCATGAGCTCCCATTAACAAGGGCCATGGAATTACGTCCTGACCATGAAGCACCACCACGAAACCATTGTGGAATTACGTCCTGGCTAGGAGGCACCACCATGAGATCTCACCTAGAGATTCATGGAATGACGTCCTAAACGATACCAAAATCATGTCTCACCAACCGAGCATAAAGTTATCATGCATATCAGTTCCATGCCAATATTTATAACCAACCATCCAAAAAAATGCATACTTCCCCTTTCATGTTCAACATATCAACATCTCATCCCCATTTAATCTCATGCAATATACATGGCACCATACATCATATATTACATGCATATTCACATACTTCATACTTTAAATAGGGTACTCCAACCCACAATACAACCAGTAACCAAAAATATGAAAAAGAACACAAATTCCAGCACCAGTCTCGCTCAAGCTATGGACCCTCGCTCAAGCGAAAGAGGTCTTTCGCTCAAGCTACAGGTTTTCGCTTAGGCGAGACTGCCAACAGAACGCACAATAGGGTTCGCGAGTTCTCGCTTGGGCGAGACCTCCTCGCCTGAGCGAGACTGCTTTTCGCCCAAAGGTGAGGTCTATCGCCTGAGCTACAACCAACCGAACCACATCAGGACACCACGAGTTCTTGCTTAGGCGAGACCCTCTCGTTTGAGCGAGATGCTTCCTCGCTCAAAACAAAAGCTCTCCACCTGAGCGAGAGCTCGAGCAGCAACCTGGGCCAGTTTCTGCTATTCTTGCCTAGGCTAGACAAGCTCGTTTAGGCGAGAATATCAATTCTCGCCTGTATTCGTATCTGCAAAAACCATACGTACAAACCGAACAACACAACAAAGCATTCCATCTAACCACAATAGCATACAAGCCATACAAACCCGAAGCAAGATAAAAATAGACAAACATTCAGAAAATACAAGGAACCTTAGCTTCCCTTACTTGGAAAAAGCTAGCCAAAAGACTTTGACACCTAAGCCCACAACACAATAGCTGCAGGAGTAGGTTAGAGAGCTGGGAACAGTGGAACAAAAAGAAAATGAGGTTACTACAGTGAACCTCTTTTGGAAATCACGAAACTAAGATTAGAGAAGAATGAGTATGAGCTGAAAAACAACTTACGTGGAGTAGAAAATGAGGTTGAGTTAACTCGAAGACGGATGAGACCTAAACTCTAGCAGAGCATTGTTGAGGGAGAAAGGAGATAAGTAAAGCACTATTTTTGCAATGTGGGCAGAAAATGATGGGAAGCTATCACATGTGATATATTATGCTTCCAGAACGTTGGACACAGCGCAGGCTAACTACACTACGACTGAGAAGGAATTATTGGCTGTTGTGTTTGCCTTGGACAAATTCAGACCGTATATACTTGGTTCCAAGGTAATTGTTTATACTGATCATGCAGCATTAAAATTCCTTCTGAAGAAAGCAGATTCGAAACCAAGGTTGATCATATGGATGCTACTGCTCCAAGAGTTTGACATTGAGATTCTAGACAGAAGTGGGGCGCATAACTTAATAGCTGACCATCTTAGCAGGATTGAAAATGGAGAAGATAACATTCCTATTAAGGATGACTTTCCTGATGAAGTCCTCCTAACATTGACTACTATGAAAGGTATGTTTCCTGAACCTTGGTTTGCTGACATTGTTAACTATTTGGTTGTTTCTGCTATTCCTCCTTCCTTTTCCAAATATGAAAGAACCAAGCTAAAAGGTGAGGCAAAGTACTATATCTGGGAAGACCCAATCTTATGGCGCATTGGAAGTGA
>Ga0214545_1009125_pt1 | contig 15304 bp, 13 predicted proteins | sample CNSS4metaG_FD_160064 | JGI IMG/M metagenome (GOLD analysis project Ga0214545, IMG submission 160064) | Root nodule microbial communities from cowpea collected in UCLA plant growth center, Los Angeles, California, USA - CNSS4 | ecosystem: Host-associated > Plants > Roots > Nodule | place: USA... | reverse complement strand
TATTTGTTTTGAATTTATACATCAAATCACTACACCTAAATATTCAAATTATTTTATTTTTTATGTGTAAAAAATTTCTAGTGTAAAAGATTATAAAGGTAAAAATGTAAAAAATAAAATAATTTGAATATATAGGTGAAGTGATTTGATGTATATATTAAAAAAATTTATTATAATATGTATATATAAGTTGTAATTAAGTTTATTTACTAATTTGGTTTTAAATTAGAAAGAACAAAATTAGATCATTTTAAAAATAAAGAATTGGAGCACTACATTGAACCAAAAATTTTAATAGAGGACTAAATTGAAAACAGGTTTTACCACTATCACGTGTGATGACTGTAAAGTGGCGGAAGAATGAAGGGACCAGGGGGAGCCACGGCTCCCCCAACCATTTTCTTTTTAACTTTTTTTTCTATATATTTAAAAAATAATATTTATAAATTATTATTTTAGTTATATTAATTAATTTTTATTTTATTTTATTTCTATATATTTTAAAAAATATATTTATATATTATTACTTTATTTATATATTATTACCTTATTTATATTAATTTAGTTTGAAAAATATTTTTTAAAATTTAAAAATCACATTTTTTCTCTATTATAATTTTTATACTTTTTTATTTGGTTTCTCTCTTTCGTGTCTCCATCTCTTTCTCTCGTTTTATTTCCATCTCAATTTTCACCATCAATTTCTTATTATTTTCAAAATCTAATTGCACTACGACAAAATTGAAGAGTTAAGGAACATTTTGCACCGAATAATTTCTTCTTTTGAGTAAGTTGATCTTTTCCTTTTTATTTTTGAAGCAATATGTTTCTCTCTTGTATGTGACTTTTCTACGCTCTAGGCATATCTATCTGTTAGAGATCATAAAATCATGCTTTAATTGTTGATCAAACTCTTCTTAGTGTAGATAGAGCTATTTTAGGTTTTGAAGGTTTGTAAGGGAAGAACAAGATTAGGAATTAAGGGAAGCTAATCATTTAGAAGTTATTAGTTTTCTTAAAATATTGAGTCTTGCTTTTAAGATTTAATTTGGGGTATTCATAATTTTACTTTTTGTAAATAGGTGAGAGGTGAAAAAATTATATTAGAAAAATTATGATAAAGAGTAAAAGAATTGATTCTTTTTTCAAGAGGAAGGCTTGTGATGAAGATGAAAAAAATGCATCTACGTCATCTAAGATTGAGAAACTTCATGAGGATTCAAATATTGAAGAAAACGAAAAATAACTCTCTAAGGTTCCTAAAGTTACATATAATGAATTTGAAAATACTTTAGAACGTGATCCGGGAAAACGTCTTCAATTTTGGCAATACCCACAAAATCAAATTGATGAGGTACGAAGGGCTTATCTAAAATGGGGTCCATATCAAATGCGTCTAGAAAATTATCCATTGTTTGGTAAAGATGATCATTCAAGAATATTTCAGTACACATGGTTTAACTTATTTCCTTCATGGTTAGAGTATTCGCCATTAAAAGATGCTGCATATTGCTTACCGTGCTATCTTTATAGTAAAAAATCAAGCGGATGACCTGGGTCAGATGTTTTCATTGTTACAGGTAATTGAGTTTATTTTCATTGAATTCTAATTTGCAATAAGTTTATTGTCATCAACATGTTTTAACTTTTTGAATATTATTTTATAGGTTTTAAAAATTGGAGGAAAGTTAATAATTGGAGGCTGAATTTTTAGCAAGCACTATGATAATGTATATTGAAAGGGATATTGCAACTAGCTTCAGCTCTGATTCAATTATTGAAGATTTTAAGTCATTGAAAGAGCGTAAAGGAGCACTCTGATTAAAGGTAACTTTTGTTTTTTTTTATATATATTATTGTTGATGATAAACTTTATGTTACTTTTTCATATATATTATTGTTATATTGTTTAGATTCTATTGTCATGAGTGCTTATTTTGAATAACAAAATCATGTAAAGAAAATATTTTTTTAATTAAATTAATTAATTTTTTTAATTAAAATATATATATATATATATATATATATATATATATAACAAATATAATTTGGCTCCCCTAAAATTTTTGGTCAAGTTCCGCCACTGGTAAAGTATCACGTGGCACGACAATAACCTAACACCTAGGGATGTCAAAAATATCCGTACCCGCGGGTATCCGCGGATAAAATCCGCAATGGGTAGAAAATAGATATTAAAAATGGATACCCGCTACTCGTAGGTATGGGTATTTTTGATACCCGCATGTTAACAGGGCGGGTACGGGTATCATAGTATCCGTACCCGTGGATACTTGTACCCGCTAAACTTTAATTTACAAAAAATACCCTTATATATATATATATATATATATATATATATATATATATATATATATATATATATATATATATTAGTAAAAGGCATTCTGATCTAACATTTTATAAGCTGCACATCTTATCTTCTTTTGTCTTCATTCTTCCAGCTTCAAGTATTGGTACGTTGTCTTCTTCCAAGTACACCCCCTTCCTTGAAATTGGGCATATACACCAAACTCTATATAGACAGTGACGTTTATGGTATGCTTATTGTCAAATGATGGAATCAAAATAAGAATATTTGACACATGGCAGTTGGAGTTTATTATTTGATTATTTGTCAGGAATCGGAGAAAGTGAGCTTGTTGATCAAAACACTAATTAAAGAATTTTCATTATATTGAACGTCATTTTATATTTCTTTTTATAATTATTTGGACTTGTATGGACTTGAGTTTGTTTGAACTTTGTTTAAAATTTATGACAGTAATGTATTTTATTTTATTTGAATTTATGATTAAATATTTATTTTGTAAATACCCGCGAGTACCCCTAGGATACCCGCAGATATGAAAAAAATAGACGGGTACCTGCATAACGGATACCCGACTGATATGGGTACGAGTACGAGGCGAATATTTATCCAGTGGATAGGTACGGGAGAGCTACTACCCGTACCCTACCCGCCCCGTTGACATCTCTACTAACACCTGACAGATTATAAATTTTTAGAAAAAAAAATTAAAAAAATTAAAAAATTTCACTACTTGACACGTGTCCTATACGGACACGGTGTTAACTCCAACCTAAATTGAAAACATATTAAAATATTTGTTTTGAATTTATACATCAAATCACTATACCTAAATATTCAAATTATTTTATTTTTTATAAGTGTAAAAAATTATAAAGGTAAAAATGTAAAAAATAAAATAATTTGAGTATGTAGGTGAAGTGATTTGATGTATATATTAAAAAAAATTATTTTGATATGTATATATAAGTTGTAATTAAGTTTATTTACTAATTTGATCTTAATTTGGAAAGGACAAAATTGGATCATTTTAAAGAATTGGGTACTAGAGTGAACCAAAAATTTTAATAAAGGACTAAATTGAAAACAAGTTTTACTATTGTCACATGTCATGACTGTAAAGTGTCACGTGGCACAACAATAATCTGACACCTGACAGATTATAAATTTTTGGAAAAAAAATTAAAAAAAGTAAAAAAAGTAAAATAAAAAATAAAAAATTTCACGACTGGATACGTGTCCTGTACAGACACGGTGTTAACTCCAACCTAACAAAGATTACCAAATTGAACTCTTTTAAATAATTGGGATACTAAACTGAACCAACCAAAAATATGGGATCAAATTAAAATAAACCAAAAAATTAAAGGATCAAATTAGTAATTATACCTATTTTTAATAAAAAAATATATAATTTTTACGTACAAAAATCTTTTCGTAAGTAACTTTTTTTAAAACCATTTTTATAATAATTTTTATGTATTTATTTTCCACGTAAAATTGTGTAGGTAAAGTTTCGTTTTAAAAATTTCTGTTAAAGTCCACCATGCTTACCTACAAAATTTTGGTATGCAACTATTTTTTTGTTACCCACAAACTTTAATTTTGTCTACAACAAATTTTTATGGATAAAATTAAATTATGTATTGTAAGTTCAATTGTTCAAACTTTATTCCTACGATATTTTGGCTCAAGTGAAATATTTATTATCTTCTAATATAATAATTAGAAAAAGGAGAGATAGTAAAGGGGATTTTCATTATCATCATGGCTATAAATGAATCACATCGTTTGTCAATAGTAGAGTCAATATAAACGCTGTGCTCCGAGTTTAGTATCTAGGGTTCCAACTTCTTTTTTTCTTCCTCGTCGTTCACGTCTTCTTCTGCCATGGCTACTACTGAAGCAGATGTGAAAGTGTCATTGAAACTTATCGTGAATAAAGAAATCAAAAAAGTCTTATTTGCCGAAGCTAAGAAAGACTTCGTAGATATCTTATGTAGCTTCTTAACCCTACCTTTAGGAACCATCGCCAGACTTGTGGAAAACGAGTCCAACATGGGTCCACTTCCAATAGGTTCTCTGAATTCACTCTATCACAGTGTGGCTGCTCTTGACAGCAGGTGTCTGTGGGCACAGGAAAATAAGGAAATGGTATTGCGTCCCAGGAACACAGCCCAAGATTTTTGCAAAACTCTTAAGATTAACATTGATGACACTCACCACACAAAAAGATTTTTCTCCACCGGATCTTTCTTTAAATGTTCAGAGAATGAATTTAATGGATTTGTGAATGATGCTACAACTTTTGTCATCACTGATGATCTGATTCTAATGCCAAAATCTGTGGACCGTACAAGATTGGCTCAACTGCAGGATTTAGGAATCGAAGGTCCCATTTCATTGAAGGAAATGACAGTGAAAGTGACCAAGAAAAAGGTTCTTCTTTTACATCTAATTTCCCTAAAACACTCCTTCTTATTAATTCTATTTTTGTTCTTATATTCATGATATCAATATTTTGTGTAGGTACTGGATTTGTTGAAGTGTTCTCTCCTTTCCAAATCATGTTTGACGGTGCTTTTACAAAAGAAGCCACGCATTCAGAGGCCAACCTTTCTCTCACACAGTGTTGAGAACACTAGTGGCATCAAATTCAATTTGAAGCTATTTATAAGAAAATCAGATGGAAAAGTTTTGTATGCTCAAGGGGGCAACGAAATTGCAAACATGCTTTTAAGTTTTCTGACGTTTCCTTTGGGAGGAGTTGTGCGTAAGTTGGAAGGAAATAGTTGTGTGGGTAGCATTGATGCATTATACAATAGCATAGTTGATATGAATGAAAACTATTTCATGTCAAAATCAGCGAAGAACAGGCTTGTTGATCCTTACTTGCTCCTATTGATGTCACTGATTAGTTTTGAAACATCGAAAACTAATGACGGTAATGAGAAGGAACCCAGGATGTTTGTTGTTACCGATGATTTGGTCGTAACACAGTCATCTCCTACTTCAGATTTAAATTTAGATTCTTCTTCCCTTGATCTGAAAGAAAAGGTTGTCGCCATTGGGCTCGTGGAGGTAATTGTATATGTTGTTTTATTTCTATTTTTGTGTTTTGAACTTTAGATTCTTCCATTTTTATCATGGTTTCTCATAGTATAGTTGTTTTGATGCAGTGTCTTAATATATTGAAAGCATCGTTGTCGTCCACATCTGCTCTCACAATTGGTCTCGCTCACTTGTTACCTGAATTTATTGGATGTTCATCAGACATCGCGTGTTCACCAGACATTGCGTGTTCACCAGACATTGCGTGTTCATCAGAAGGATCAGACAGTGCGTGTTCATCAGACGGTGGGTATTCATCATACGATGCGTGTTCATCAGACGATGCGGATTCATTCGTGTTAATCTGAGGATTAGGTCTTGTTATTAGATCTTATGGTTGTTAATTGTTATTGTGGTTAAACAATATGCGTTTAGTTAGGAGTTTGTTAGATTGGTTTTGCTGATTTTATTCCCTTAATTGTTATTTTTTGGTATCTTTTTGGATCTATTATCAATTTGTAATAAATTTAAAGTAATTGAATAAAAAAATAAAATCTACTCTAGTATTTAATCAATCTGTTATATCGTGTAGTTAAATTGTTGTTTGAAAAGTTGTTAGTTTTAGTTTTGTTGACACTGAGCAATAGATGTGAATATGTATATCTTCTCATTCAAGTTTAACAGACATCACATTATAGGTTATTCAAGTTTTAATTCTCTTATAAGTTAGATACTCCTTATAAATTTTTAAAAACTATTAGTATAAATTTTTAAAAACTATTAGGACAAATAAATTTTTGGAATCTTGGAATTTTTTTTTCTCAATTAAAATGTTTACTATTTTCACAACAATACTTCAAATTTTATAAAATTACAAAAATCATTTTTATTTTCTATTCTATTTTAATAGTCCTTAATAATTTGGAAAATATTACACTAATTTTACACATTTTACAAAAATAATAGACTTAGATGACTGTTTTGTATTATTATGATGAAAAAAAGTATTAGATAAAATTCGATTACACGTGACATATACAGATACATAATTTCCTCAGGATAATCAGTATTAGAATAAATCAAATATATTAAAAGGAAAAATACAAAATACAAAATATGTTTAGTAAAACGTCGTAATATGTTTAAAAACAATAATAATAATGTATATAGTCTAAAATAAAACTTTTATTCACAATAACAATAATGCAATATGTTTCATATTTTTTATGAAATAAAAAATAATCAAATTATTATTATAGTTATAAAAGTAAATATAACTGGTTTCAATATCTTTATTATAAATAATTTATTTTAATTTTAAAAAATAATTAAATTTGAAAAAAAAAACAGACAAATAAAAAATATCAATTTTAAAAATTAGACATTTAAAAGATAAAATAACTATTTTAATTTAAAAAAAATCCTCATTTAAAGGATACAAATAACAAATAAATACGATATCAAAATAAAGAATGCTTTTATATAATAGTAAAAAATATATCAATATTTACTTTAAATATGTACTAGTAAAAATAATATTATGATAATACTGTTTTAAAAAAAATTATAAATTATTAAAAAAATGTCAAATTTTAAAATAAAAAAGTCAATTTATAATAATGCTGCTTTCTTTTTTTATTAATTTTATTACTACGAGAAAACATATATTTACCATAAACTAATGCTAACAAGCAAAGTTGATGCTAAATAATTCATAATTTTATATTTGTGTTGCACGCATATGATTCTAAAAACTAATTCGTTAACACCAATCTTTAAGGACAACTCTAATTATTATTGGCTTAGTTAACATTAATTTATCATTAATTTTTAAATTATTTTTTTACTAAAGCAATTTAGTGTCAACACTAGTGTATTTTTGTTTTAAAATTTATGTAATTTAGAGTCGACTTGAACAATGCTAATAACACTAAATTCAAAAAGAAAATTTGGTATACTATTTCCAAATTCCACAAACATAAACGAAAAAAAAAAATATAACGGGTGAAAGAGATGAATGTGTATAAGAGAGATGAATATTGATGGAAGAAACCAGTATGAAGAAAGGGGATGAGGAGAGGAATGCACATGAAGGAGAAGAAGAGAAGAATACGAACAAGACGAGGGAAAAAAATGTAAATGAATGTGTGTTGATGAAAAAGATGAGTGTGGTCGAAGGAGATGAATGTAGATGAATGGTATGAGTGTGAGAATATTTATGAATATAAATGAAAAAGATGATTGTGATGAGATTTATATAAAAAGGGAGAGAATAAATTTGTAAGTGAGGAGATTTGTCATCTTTAAACACGAACCATTATATTAAAAGTAATTTATAGTTCATATTTAATATGAAGAACACACATGAATTCAAAATATATAACTTAGAATTTAAGATTTAGGATTTAAGGTTGACACTAACTTAACTAAATATAAATATTAAACAAAAATGAAATTAACATCTGCTCAACTCATACTAACCTTATTTATTTCAGACTTTTTTTTATAGTTAGCATTCACTAATTCAACACCAACTTAAACAAATAAAATATAAAAAATAAGATTAACATCATGTAGGTGTACACTAACTTTATTTACTTTAGATTTCTTTTTTATTATTTTAGTATCTATTTAGTCGACACTAACTTAAATACAAAAAATATTAAAACTAATTATAAATATTTCAAAAAAATAAGGTTCGTTTCCACAAAGTACATACTAACATTATTCATTTAAGTTTTTCTTTAATTATTAACATCCACTTAGCCAATACAAAGTTAAATTAACAAAATATTAAAAATAAATAAGATTAGAATCTACTAAATCGTTACTAACCTTATTTATTTTAATTTTTTTTTTTATATTTAGTGTCCATTTAAGTAACACTAACTTAAGTAAATAAAATATTAAAACTAAATAAGGTTACTAGTTTCTAAATCGACACTAACTTTTTTTTTTATATTTATTGTTTGTTTAAACAATGTTAAATTAAATAAATACAAATATTTAACTTCATTTATTTTAATTTTTTTATAGTTAGCGTCCGATTATCCAAAAATGAGGTTACTCACTGGACCCCTTTATTACACACACGCACCCCGCTGTTTGTTTTGGGTTAGGCCATGTTTTAATTTTTTTTCACCTGCCCATTACACTACACACACACCCCACCATTACTCATACACCTCTACATTTTTTGTTCTAGTTTTACTCCTCTTTATATTCAAACCTTATATTTTACACATGCACCTAGTTTTTCTATCACCTTTTAAGTTTTGGTTTTTATTTTACCTTTTACAAGTTTTAATTTTTCCACCTCACTTACTTTTTGACATTCCATTTTTCAAACATGCACAATTTTTCTTAGAAATAATAAATTGTTAAAAAATTATTAAAAATGTGAAATGAAAAAATAAGTTTCTTTTTCTTATTTTTTTTTATATTAGTTCGGTTACTCATGTTACTTTTCTTTAGCTCAAAGAAACTCCTTTCGACCGAAGCAACAAATATTGAAATTCTTAACATTATTTAATACGTTATATATGTATTTGGAAAATAACATATTATTTTTATATAATTAAGAAGGTCAATAGGTTTATCATTTTCTAAACCTATAATTTCTCTTAAGATATTTAATTCATAAAATAAATTAAATTCATCAATATCCAACAAATTATCACGTTTTAAAGATTTTTCAAGATTTAAACATTTTTCTTTCAAAAATGTACAATCTAGTGACTTTAATGTTTTAACACCAAATAGAAAACCAAAAATATTTTTATATATGTTTTTCATCCCTTCACTTAGTGAAAATTGGAATTAGTCCCTCTTCAAACTTTAGCCTAATTTAGTCTCCCAAACACTTATCTTTATGGTTTAACGTAGTTTTTCATAATAAAGTACGGTGATGACTCTAAAACTTTATGTTTTTAGAATATATTTTTTATTTGTCGTCCCATTGCAATTTCAATTGTGATAGATTTTATTAGGGTATCATCTGGCGATTAATCCCACAACTTATAACTCATTTTCTCATTTTTTTTAGTGTTGTGTCAATATTCTTCCCCCAATATGAATGTCAGAATGATCCCTTTGGTTTCTCATCAATTTTAGTGAATTACAAAGCAAAAGTGGTGTTGAATATTGATGTTGATTGAGTTTTTTGTTGAATTTTTTATTTGTGATATTTGTGTGTTTGTGTAAGCATTCATCCTTTGAGATATATAAGTTTAGTCAATTGGTTTTATCTAGGGTCAATTTTGAATTGAACGTATTGGAGGAAACCCAACTAAGGAGGAAACTTCATGGTTGACCAACTTGATTGGAGTTGGAGCAACACTTAGTTTTTCTATATAAATATAACATACCTCTATTATTAGCATGTTGATTTTGTACATCATTTTAGAGAGAAACTCAATAGAGTTCTTAGGCATATATTAGGACATCTATAGAAAGTGATGGAAGGAGAATAGTTATTTCATGTACTTGCTTTAAAGATCATTATGAGTAGCTAACTTAATTGGGATTGAATGTAACTTCCCTAAACTCTTTAATGTGCACTTGATTCAATATATATCTCGTTTTTGTTTTATGTGTTGGGTATTTAATTTGCTTTATTTATTTGATGACTTGGTCAATCATCATACTTCATCAGCATAAATGGAGTGAGAATTGGTTTAGCGTTATTAGATCCAATCAAATCCCCTAATGCTTAGTATATACCAAAAATGGATTTACGGATTTAGTTGATTTAAATAGTCTTATTCATTAATGTAAGGGTCACTCCACCACAGTGAAGAATCAAATTATGTTTGATACCCTTAGGTTCTAAGACTATAGAAATGAGGTTAGAATTATTTTTAAGAGTACTTCATTTTCTAGATCACTAAAATAAAATATAATTTATAGATAATCAATGGTAGTGCAATTGATTGAAAGAAGTCAAGTTCAATCTCAACACCTTAATAAACATAATTTATCGTTATAATTATTCAAACTTTTATTTAAAAATGTCAAACATTTATCACTTTTTCATAACAAACTTGAATATATTATAGATTACTATTTTATCATACTAAATCCTTATGGATACGACCTTGTTGTATTACAATTGAATAATGCACTTGTTACATAATTTACACCCTTAACTGGGCGTCAAAAATACTCACTAATGTTGCGTTATCCCCATTATATAAATCATTATTTCCTAATCTAATTTAAAAAATAAAAAATTACAAGGAAAATTCAAAATTACATTCACTGTCAATATCATATAAAAATCAAATAACCTCAACTCATTTATTAATTAATTCCAAACAATATTAATGAAAATTTTAATTAGTATAATGAAAACACTTAAATAACACCCTACATTTAATTAAAAAATAAAAATTATAAGAAAATTCAAAATTACGTTCACTCTCAAGATCATATAAAAAAAACAAATAACCTCAACTCATTTATTAGTTATTTAAAATATATTAATGAAATTATTAATTAGTAATGAAAATACTTAAATAACACCATGAAAATACGAACCTTTTTAGTAAAAACAAAAGAATTTAAAAATTAACTTTTGAAGTATCAATGTGTTAAACAAATCATTAATTAAATAACTTTTGTGGGTTTTTTTTGACCAAAAGTTTATTTATTTTCTTTTATATCCAATAACGCAGAGGTAGTGCATGATACATCCCTAGGGATGTCAAAAAAATCCATACCCATGAGTATCCGCGAATAAAATCTGCAACGGATAAAAAATGGATATTGTAAATGGATATCCGCAAGTAATGGGTATGAGTATGAGTATTTATAATATCCATATATTAACAGGGCGGGTACAGGTATCATAGTATTTGTACCTGTGGATATCCGTACCCGCTATACTCTAATTTAAATAAAAATAAATAAATAAAACATGATTAAAATATTAACATGTTGATTTTGAATGAATTATTTTTTTATCAATTAGTTTAAAAAAAAATTTCTTTGTAAATTGTCATTCAACACTATTTAAATGGGTTATTTGGACTTTATTTGAAATTTATGAATGTTATGTATTCTATTTTATTTGAATTTAAGATTAAAATATGTTGTTAAATTTTTTTTTTTTTTTGTAAATAGTTGCGGGTACCCATGAATATCCGTTAATATTAAAAAATTATGCGAGTACCTGAATAACGGTCCGCATAACGGATACTCAATACGGGTGAACAAATATTTATCTCGTAAGTAGGGTACGAGAGAGCTACTACCCGTACCCTACCCGTTTTGTTTCCTATGCATCACCAATTGCCTTTATATACAATGAGTAGAATATGAAACATTCATCTCATCAGAAAAATAAGAATCTCTTGAAATGGCTTCTCGCTTCTATCATCCTTTTCTCTTCAGTGTTTTGTTCGTTGCTTTGGTTTTGATATCAGGTAATTGTATTTGAAAAAATACATTATTTTCATTTCTCCAATTTATTATCTAGCATATAATCAGTGGGAAAGTGTTTTTTTTTTCATTTCTAGTTTTTTTTTTTCTTAAATGAATTTTATTGTGAAATTTGATATAATTTTAAGACGAAATTTCATATAATTTTATGGTGATATTAACTCAGGAGAAGTAGCAGTGGTAGAAGCAGCAAAAGGAATGATAGATGACCTTAAGTGCTTAGGGGCTTGCACTCCATCTTGCAAGGTCGATTGCCAAGCAAAGGGGTTTATGAATGGTTACTGTATCCAACAAGGATCTCTCTTGCAATGTTGTTGTCTATGATTAATTTATGCTATACCTATGCTATTTTATAAAATTTTAATAAAATGAGTGTTTCAGTTAAGTTTTTATATTATATAATTATTTGTCTTTACGTTGTTTTATTCAAATTTGGAGTATTATTTAAGAGATTTAAATTTAAGATAAAAAAATTTGAAATGATCGTTTAAACGAATAAATGATATGTGCAAGAGTAAAAAATTTGAAAATTATAAAAAGCAAGTGGAATCTACTAAGCAAGGGAATCAATCGGATTTGATGATTATATGAAAGATCATAAAAATGAAAAATAAATAATTTGATTTTATGTATATCAAAAGGTATATTAAAAAGTAAAATATTTACATAAAAAATAAGAAGATAAAGATATTAATACAACCGTAAAATTAATAATATGTTGATATCAAATTTTATAAAAAAAAAAGTGAATTGCAATGAAAAAAATATTAAATAACTTATATTTAATATATATATATATATATATGTATACACACATTTTATCACTTTTAAATAATTTTGCTTATCCTAATCCTATATTCTTAATGATTTTGCTTGTCGTAATCCTTTATTCTTAAGGATTTTGTTTACACTCATCCTATATTCTTTGATATGCTAATATATTTAGGTTTTGAATATGATGAGATATTATCTTTTTGTTAGTTAATATTGTGTTTGTTCAATATCTTTGATACATAAATGTATGTATGTCGACGAGGTTGTTGCATATTAGATTTTGAAAGAAAGTAAATTCTTATTACTCGTTTATTAAAATATATGTTTATGTACACATTTTTTTTAAGTTAAAAATTTATTTCAATATGTTATTCTTGAATGGCTTGTTGTGGTGTGACATACAATGATTGTATTATGTACATGATCAGATATAGGGGTGACAAAAAGGGCTGGATCCAATGGACCAGCCTGTTGGCCTATGTTAAAAGGGATGAATTGGGTTGAAGATTTTAACTTAGTCCATATTGTTATTTAAATCATTAACACCTACAAATTAAGTTTTAATTATTAGTTATAATTAAGGAATTTAACATATAAATGTAATAATTAAAAACATTAACTAATAATTTAAAATTTTAAAAAATATTTTATTTGATTAAATATGCTTTTAATATTAATTTATATGTATATATAAACAAATTTTAAAAATAAAAAATTTGAAAACAAACTAAAAAAGTTTTAAGAAAAATTTAAAAAATAAAAGTAAAAAAATTGATAGACCATCATGGCGGAGCCCGTTAGCCTGCTATGTAAGGAGCGAGTTATGATTATTGGTCAATTTCTGTTGCCGACCAACCTAGCCCGAACGGTTTTTGACAGGCCACGGACGAGTCGGCCTAAACGGGTCGACCTGACCCATTCTACCACCCATAGTCAGATATATGTACAAGTGTAGGAGCAATATCTAAACAAAAAATACATATATTTTTTTTTTAATTTGACTTATCTTTTGTAAATATTTATATTTATGTATATTTTGTGTAAGTGTATGTTGTATTTTTATTAATATAAGTTTGGTATATAGGATGACAACGAGGTGGGGCAGAGACGAGTTTCATCATCCCATACTCATCCCCAAAGAAAAAATTCATCTTCATCCTCATATCCATACACAACGTGTATAACATTTTTATCTCATCCCTACTGAGTAACAAGTATACAACCATACCCATGTTCATACCCATTTTCTTACTATTTGAATATCAATTAATTATTTAAAAAAATCAAGACAAAAAATATCATATTATCAAATATTTAATATCAAAGGAATGTATTCCTGTCTTTTTAATATCAAATGTTTAGAATGAAATTACAATTGTATACATTTCAAATTAGATTTCTAAATAAAATTTCCGAAGAACCAAAATATTTATTAAGTTTGTAATTCTTAATAAAACAAAGTTGATAAAAATTAAAAAATATTTTTAAAAATTATAAAAAAACAACTATCCAAGTTTAATTTTTTTAAATGTCTCTTTACTTCCTTTCTTCAATTTATAATTAATTTTTTTTATACACTAATAAAAAGTATAATTCACCACTCGAACGAAATTGCACAAAGAAAAACTATTAAACAATTAATAATTGAAATTTAGTATAGATCTTTCCTCTTTTGAAACTTCAATCTATTTTGGGATAAATAAGATTCATGACATTGACATTGAGTTACTATATAATAGTAAGTATTGTCTTTGTACAATTGTGATGGTAAATTTACACTTATGAAATGACTTAGAAAATAAAAATAATTATATAAAAATCATTAAAAATAATATTCTACATGATAAAAATAAAAATATTCAAAAGAAGTAGAAGGATTAATTGTGTATTTTGAAAACAATTTGATATACTATCCAATGAAATCTCAGGAAGAAAACAAATGTATAATTAAGTATATGATAAGATGAAAAGTGCCATGAAAATCTAAGAAATTTTTTTCAAATATCAAAGTAGTTGAACAATAGATAATGAAAATTATTTTAACATAACAAAATTTCTTTGTATGAAACAAAAATTAAGGATCACATAAAATAAAAAACATCAATTTTTTTTATTACCTCTTAACTGAAAAGGTTTATATGATTTAACATTTGAAATTACGAGTCAAATATTTTTATGTGCAAAAAAAATTTAAAAAGAAGTAGAAATGTTTAAATGTGAGACACAAAATTATTTGATTAACTATAATTAATAATACACAATTTGAACATAATCACAATATAGGAAAATTACCTTAGAGATGTGAGTGAATTTCATGGATATATAAAAAGTCAAACAATCAAAAGAGAGAAAAAAAATGTATAAGAATAAAGAAAGGTTGTAAAACTAAAAATTAAGATAATATATATATATATATATATATATATATATATATAATTGTTTTAAACACACAAAAGTTATGATAATAGAAAAATTATCTTATAGATGTAAGTGGATTTCATGAATATAAAAAAAAGTCAAACAATTAAAAGAGAAAAAAATATGTAACGAAAGAAAAATAATTGATAATTATTTGAGTTTTTAAGTTTGATAATTCTTTGATTGTGAAAATTAAATATTCTATTAGAGGTTATTAGATGTTGCCAAATTAATAATATATTCAGAAATATATATATATATATATATATATATATATATATATATATATAG
>Ga0214545_1009121_pt1 | contig 15305 bp, 11 predicted proteins | sample CNSS4metaG_FD_160064 | JGI IMG/M metagenome (GOLD analysis project Ga0214545, IMG submission 160064) | Root nodule microbial communities from cowpea collected in UCLA plant growth center, Los Angeles, California, USA - CNSS4 | ecosystem: Host-associated > Plants > Roots > Nodule | place: USA... | reverse complement strand
ACGAAGTGACATGTGACACACTCCTGGGTTGACACGTGTACATTTTAAAAAAATAAAAAAAATAAAAAAAATAAAAAAAAAATAAAAAAACCACGAAGTGACACGTGACAGTCACTGTTCATGGCCGTTAATGATTTAAACGGTGTTAGCAAAAAAGGACCTAATTGAACAAAATTGACGAAAATTAGGACCTATTTGAACATAAAACCAAAATTATGACTTATACAACTTACGAAAATTGGGACCAAAAATGTATTTTAACCTTATTTATAAAAGGGTAAAATTAAAAAAAGACTGTCTAGGTCTAAAAGATAAATCCTCTTCGTATAATTATAATAATATAGATAATGATATAGATTATGATCTAATTACAAAATCGCTTTTCTAGATAATGATATAGATTATTTATTTGGTAAACAGGTTTGAGAGTTAAATTTTAAATAATAAATAAAAAAAAGTATAATTACTAATTTAGTCTCCTAATTTTTTGGTTTGGTTCAATTTAGTTTTTTTATTATCGGTTGGTTTAATCTAGTCTCCCAATTATTTAAAAGGGTTCCAATCTGAGACCAAATTAGTAAATAAATTTAATTACAACTTATATATACATGTTGCAATAAGTTTTTTTAATATACACATCAAATCACTATACCAAAATATTCAAATTATTCTATTTTTTACCATGGTAACCTAACCGGTGACAGTTTATAAATTTTTAAGAAGAGTCTTATATTTAACTATTTTTTTTTTAATTTAGTACTCCTATTTTTTAAAACGAATCTAATTTTGTCCTCCCCAATTTGAGACCAAATTAATAAATAAGCTTAATTACAACTTATATATACATATTACAATAATTTTTTGAATATATACGATCACTCTACCTAAATATTTAAATTATTTTATTTTTTATAAAGATAATTTGACACAGTTTATAAACTTTTAGAAAAAAAATTAAAAAACTAAAAAAATAATATAAATTTCATGGCTTAACACGTGTTTTGTGTAGAGACAGTGTTAACTCTAACCTAACGGAGAATACCAAATTGAACCTTTTAAATAATTTGAGGACTAAATTGAACCAACCAATAATAAAGGAATCAAATAGAATCAAATAAAAAAATTATGGGACTAAATAACTATACCTACCAAAAAACTATTAATATTGAATAACTTAGTATATACTCGGTGTGCATGAGTGGTGCTTACTAAAAAAAAATAAAGAAAATATTATATATATGACAGTTTGTAATGTCTTGTTTATGATTCATAACATTTGACAGAACTTATGGACATGAAACAATTATTAAAAAATGAATTAAAGTTATTGATTTACATAGATGGAGTAATATATATGTATATATAGTTGGAGGCGTATGATATATATAGATAATGTTCGGAATATTTAGATATAAAATGGTGAATGGTGATGGATGTTGACGTAGGTTCTTCCATTGATGGTCCCGTATGGCCATGCAATGATATTGCATGGTTAGGGTGGTTTGATTGGCAGAGTATTGTTCCTCATGCTGGGACTCTCTCTTTTGGTTAAGGTTACTTTCTCTCAACAACGCTTTCTTTTGGTTCCAATTACAACCACTTGCAAACAATCACACACCAAGGTATGCCACCACTTGTTTTCTCATCACAAACAATTTTCCTATGCTCGTCTTTCTCTGTCTATTTTGTTTATTCTCTTTTTACTTTCCACGTTAAACGAAGGCCATGATGATCAATCACAAGGGCAATCCCATTCAGGATGCGTGGTCTGATGATGATCTTGATTTTCTTGAATGTGTCAAAGGATCCAACGTTTCAAGGGATTATTATATTCTCTCCTTTTATCAGATCATAAATCATGATGCTTAAGAGATAATCTTGTTCAGTTTATAATTTAATTCTGTTTTCCTTCTGTTATGCTGTTTCGCTTTTGGTCGGAAAATCTAAATCAGTTTGTGATGTATTGTCGTGCTTTTGTAGAACACCTAGATTTTTCTTCCTTTCAAAACCAAATTTTTAATCTGTTCCCTGGTTTTGGACTTTCCTTCAAACTATCTTTAGCCTAACGTAATTGGTTGTGTATCAAAAGTGAAAATCATTTGAAACTTTTATGGAACTGAAAGATGGATATTATATTGTCTGCGGTCTAAATGGATTGTTGTTTATTGCAGGGGTCTCTGAAAGTGTTGGTCCATTCTGAATCAAAGTGATGGCAGAGGAAAGTAGTCTTAACCAGTTAGAGTCTGAGAAAATTGAGCCAGAAGATGTTGAAGAGAAAGCAAATCTTGATGAGATTTTAACCGTCAAAAAAGTTCCACCGAAGATTGTTTCGCGTTATCTTGGTGGTACAAAAAGTTCCTGCCATGATGTTTGCAAATATGGCATCCCACAGGTCGTTGAAGCCAAACCATGGATACTAACACTGAGAAGGGTTACCACAAAGGAATGGAAACCCAAAGTTTCAGAAGAGAATGTGAATACTTTGGCATGGAGAAAAAAATCAAGGCCTTCTCAAACACCAAAAATTGAGAGAACCAATAGTGCAGTTGACATCAAGGAAGTAGTAACCTATGAAGAAACAGTTACATCAGAGAAAAACTCACCACCTTTTGAAGAAACAGATGTTCCCTCGGAGCATAACAACATAAAGCAAGAACAGGAATGTTCCAAAAGTGAAACGAAAGGGGAAGTGGTAAAAAACAAAAGTCCTGGTTCAAACAGCAGAAGCAAACAGACCAGGAAACCTTCAACTGGAGGCAAGAAAAGATCAACAACCTCAACAAGTCTTGCATTGTCTTCAAAACGCAGTGGGAAGAAACCTCGAAGCATAAGTTCCAATGGACCCAAGAACATGACAAGAGAGTCTTCTATGAAACTTCCTGAGAATGTTGAAGCCAAACCTGAACTAGCCAGCGATGACAACGTACCAGAAAAGATCCTTCATGTCGCTGAACCTGTCTCTGCAAATTCATCTGAGGACCCTACCGTGGCTTGTGATGATGAAACTAAGTTATCTGAACCTTCACTTTCATCACCAGGGGACAGAACCTTGAATCACACCAATAAGAAAAATTGCAAGTCTCCTGCGTCGTCTGTATCTTCACGGAAGGGCCTTAGATCTGTGGCCGGGAACAAAGGGAAGGTAATTACGCAGCTCAAAAGGCGCAGTCTTCCACTATCACCATCACCACCTTCTTCGTCATCATCATCTATTTTCACTTCCAAATCTTTCCCTGTGAAACAAAATAATGCTGTATCAAGGTTCAACAAAAGACGATATGATCATCATCAAGGTGAAGATGTGAAGATGGGTTACAGAATCAGGCCAAAAATGAGCACAAAAGTTGGGTTCGCCAATAAAAATGGCGTTGCATCCCGGAAATTGAATTTTAGGAGAGGTAGAGTGATTGAACTTCAGCCTCAGATGAACAACGTTCCAAGGAGACTCAAATTCAGGCCAGCACGCATTCTTGATGATGACATGCGAAGAGATATAAATGGTGCAAGAAAAAGTATGATTGAGGATAATAAAGTAGGTGGTGGTGAGGTAAATGCTGCAAATACAAAAGCAGAGAAACTTAGGGGAAAACTCAGAAACGTGGAAGGAAGCAAAAGGAGAATTATTGTTGGGAGGAAGGTTGGTGGGGATAAGAGCAAGATAGGGGGGTCAAAATCAGGATCTGATGAGAACGTGGTTTTGAAGCATCAAGATGTGGAAGGGAAGAAACAAAATCCACGTTTGTATAATAATGTGATTGAAGAGACCGCAAGTATTCTTACTGAGCAGAGGAAGAGCAAAGTTAAGGCTCTAGTTGGTGCATTTGAAACCGTGATATCTCTTGATTCTCATAAAGATGCCACTGCAGCGGAAGTAAGCACAAGTTGAGTTACCTAAGGATTCTTGTGTATTCAACTTCAACATACATATAACTGTTTATTTGGTGCTTGGGTTTATTTGGCTAATGATGTTAATGGTGTTTTAATGTTTCCTTTGGTGTTGCTGATAAAAAAAAAAACTGTTTCCTTTGGTCTCATTAAGATTTGAGGAATAACACTATTTCTCTGGAGTGTGTTGAGTGGGATGTTGTTCCTTAATGATATAGCATTTCTGCTCTGAATTGTCAGGATATGTGATAACTCTTATGCTAATTCCATTATGTTTGTGTTGAGTGGCACAACTTTCCACCTTCATGGCCAAATTATGTATGATTTTTCCTTGTACCTGATTCTAGGACCTTTTTTTTTTCTCTCGCTTGGATAACGATTCTGTGAAAATTTTCTGCTGAAGTTGAAGAGAAGATGAGAGATATGGAAAGGAGGATATTGCACGTTATCTTTTAATCCGTGACTTATTACACTTCCAATATCTAAAGACGCAAAGAAAAAGAGATTTACGGTTAAGGATTTTATGTAAAACTCGTGTTTTTTTAAAAATAATTTTCAAATGCAACGTAAAAGGAATCCAAATATAAGAAGAAAGAAACTTAAGATTCGATTATATGATTGGAAGGTTGTAATACAATGGAGTGGTGGAAAAATAAATAAAAAAGCACACCAACATCTAATTGATGAGTTAGTGCACGTTCGTTTATTTTGCAAGCATTTTTATTGATCAATAAAAATAGTTTAAGCACGAATTACATTTAGTCACTGATAGCTGCTTTTGTTTCCATGCCAGACAACAATGTCTCTAAGAATTGAAGCACAAACATTTCATGGGGACCTTGCTTGTTTTTCGATTTTTGATTGAGTTCTTTCTCGCCTCGAACTGTTCTCTTCTTCTGCGTTCTAACCCTGCTCTAGCTCCTTGCGCTATCATATCTTCCCTTTTTACCTTACTGTGGTAATTTTGCATTTTCCTTGCTCCCTGTTGTTCCAACACCAATGAGATTATTAAATTAACATTTAAAATACATCTCCAAGAAGTGAGGAAAACCTTCTTCACTTCCCACCTGAACTCTGGCCTGAATTGTTTTCACAAACTCCCAGGAAAGAATTTTGGACTTCATTACCTCATACCTGAAAAGTTACGCCTAAAATATAAGAGGAAACTAAATCCAGATTCCTATTTGACAACCATTTTGCATCATAGGCAACAGTTTTTCAGAAAAGGAAAATATATATATATATTGAATGAGCAGCTCAAGAAATTAGCATTACTGCTTTTGAATAATTTTTTTCAGAGCCCTTTCACATGTTTCTGGTCTGGTTTTGGTATTTTTGTGTGGTAACGGAACCCCTTGCTTCCTCTGATACCCTACTGCAGGAGATACAGGTCTTGGAGATGATGTACTATTTGAACGTCTAACAGGAAAAGCTGTTTGTTTGGTCCGAGGGTCTTGTCCAAGTGACCTTTTCATGGAAGTTTCCCCTGGTACACAAAATATAGCAATTCTTCATAGCAGCTAGTAGTGAAACTTTACAATGTTAGGTATAATGTTATAATTACCATTACTTAGCCGCTTTGATATGCCATCCTCTTCTCTTCTCATCGTTTGAGGCCTTGAAGATTTGGGGTGCTCTCTCATTTTTTGCGAGTCACGTAACTCTGCTTCTTCTAGAGAATGAATCGCAAATGCCGTAGCTGCAACTGAAGTTACGTACTCGTCGTCTCTTATATGGTCATCATGAGAAGTTATCCTTGGGAGCCAGTTCCAAGTCTTGTCACTTTTACTGTCACTTGACCCATGGTGCTTTGGAGAATGGGGATCAGAAAATGACACTCTAAAATAGAGACCAGAAATTTTTGGTTCCTATTCAGTGATATAATTGGCAGGAAACCAAAATGATGTTTTTGTATGTGAAACATAAACAGCTCACAACCAAGGAAATTAAGAAACAATTTAGAACGAAATTCAGAGCAAGATAAACAACAAATGGCATCATCACAACTTGCACTTACGAAACCAAGTACCTTCTTTGGTGGAGTCTATTTTCCATTCCTTGGTGGAGTCTATTTTCAGTATTGAACTTCTAATTTCCAACCTGCTTGATTGTATAAAGATGAACTGAGAGGAGGACTTATACGTAAGGCAGCCTCCAGCCATAGACCAGAGCTGCACGCAGACAAGTAAAGCAAAAATAAGCTTTACAAGCAGCCTCTAGATGATGCAAAGTATCGTCTCTTTCTCTTTTCCGTTTCCTTGAATTACACCCACATGCACATAAACCTTTACCATCAACTTGTTAATAGTTTTAGTATTTCTAGCTAAAAAGACGTACTTGTCACAAAATCAACTTTTGGTACATTGAAGATTATCAGATATCAGAACAGAAACTTCGCCCCTAAACTGAAGCTATTCCTTTTTTTCCTTGTAGTGGAAGGGTATAATGGCACGTTTACGGGCAGACACAGACGTGCATTATCTTGTAAATAAATAGAGTTGCATAAATACAAAAAGCCTAGCTCGCAAGCACATCTTTTCTTTACTCTTTATTTTTCGTCTGTGCCATCAAATTGGTAAAACTATCGAATGTATTTTTCATAATTGCATACAAAATCCGTAACTCAGAAGGTAGGTTTGAACTTTGAAGTAAACAAGACAAATAGATCGCCGAGGTTGTTACCCCCGAACCATATCAGCTATAAATGATTAATTACAGCAGTGGTAATTAGCGGTGGCTGTTATCAACCGCCACTTTTCTATAGTTTATATATTACAAAAATGCTCATCAACTCATAATACAAAATATATTACTTCTCAGAAAGTACAATATTTTTGGCATTGACTAAGAAACGACCTTTGGTTATAACTCGGACAGGTTAATCTTCAGAGACGTCAGCTTTTTGAATGTTGGTGTGGCTGTATTAGCAGTGTGAAACATGTATAAAGGACCATATTCAGTTAACGCGTGAAGATCCGTGCATTACCAACAAAAATGGGTTCACGATGTTTAACCTCAGAGTTCATCAAGCCCGTTAGCAATTTCAGCTGAAAAGAACTGCTCTACTTTATCGATGAAACTGGGAGGAAATCTACAGTGCAGCATTAAATACGAAGGCTCGCCGTGCCTAGGAGCCAGTTCTTCAGAATGCTTAGTTGTTTTGGCGTCCCGTTGGCTTCTTATTCTGCCATTTTTTAAGTTATTTCCCGAAGCACCACCACTCTTTCCAAAGGAAGCCCGAGGGCCTTTGCCATTGGAACGGACACATTTTACAGGAATTTCCACGTGCGGCTTTTTAATTTCGGTACCTAATGGATTGTATTCACTAGATTCATCTGTTGTGGAATTGTCTAAGGCAGAATTAAGCTGAGTTGCAGATGCAGCATTCCTACAAGACCTTAGCAAGGAAAGTAGCATGTCAACACTCAGTTCTTGCTGAACTACAAACTTGTTCTGCTCACACCCGTAGCAAGCAGCAACTAGTGTGCCAGCCAAGATCGGCATCAACTCTGGGTCACTGAAGAAAACGAATGGCAGATCGCAAACCTGACCTCTTATGGGTGAACGTTAGATTAACTCGATAAATAGAACAAGTAAACCAAAATTAAATAATATTTAGAGTTTCAGACCTTGTGGAGGATGGTGGGACTCTTTCCCCATCGAAGGACGGCCTGATTTCCCGGATGAAACAAGGCAAAGTGACCAAGGAGAGATAGAGATTCAAGCACAAGAGAACCAACCTGAAAAAAAAAAGCAAATTGTGTCATTTTAGTAACTCTGGCATTCTAGCAAAGGTACATCCGAATAACAACAATGCATGAAGACTTGAGGCAAGGGGTTCTTTCCTATTATGAATACTAGTTAGGAAAACTAGGTTTAGCAAGGTCAACATAAGTATTGTATCACTTAAGATTATGAAAGAATTTCCAGTTATTGGTGATTCACCTGATCAGTGGGAGATTTCCACTTGATGGCAGAATGAGAAAGAAGGAAGCTCATCAAATGGAAAATTTCCATTTTCAAATCAGGCCTAGCCTGGAAGTATAACAGCATAAGGAAAATAGGAATACATAAGCAAGAATCAGTACCAGGAAAAAGAGAAAATCAATCATATTAGCGATCTTAATTTAACATGCAGCTGCTTTAATAGATCATTATAACAAGGAAAATCAGCAAACTTACCAGCATTCGCTGCAAAAATACAAGATCCAAAAGAGCCACGTTGTTCAGCACCTTCAGTACTCCAGCTGCCACCTCTTCAAAATTAGATGGAAGGATATATGAGGCCTAGAAGAAAATGAAGTTATTCAACTTAGACATAGCACAACAAAAATAACAATAGCTACTTATTTACTTATTACAAGGACAGACGAGCAATTGAAGGTGTTAAACATATGATTTAATTACATTAAATAGGAAAATATATTATGATATGACTACGTCAAATAAGGAAATATTTTAAGAAATATCTCATAATTTTAATTATTGATTTTTTTTTCCTTTATTACTGTAAATCCTTTTCATTATAAATAACAATACTTGTATATACAAAACAGACAATTACAAGCAATCCTTTCAATAGAAGGAAATAATTGGGCATGTGACAAATAGCTAACGGCAAAATTCTTCATAAAAACAAAGAAAACATTTGTTTACTGATAGGGAAGTTTAACATGCCAATATCAGAAATCTACTGATTTTTCATACTAAAGATTTTCAAAATAAATCAATATAACTTCTGTGAACGAACTTGCAGGTTGTAGAAAACCTACCTGTTCTGAGGATGATCTATTGTTTGCCTGCAGAAGAACAGCAGTCAAAAGAGAAGGGAGACTGACAAGTCCTGTTTCAGAAATAGCTGAAAGAAGAAATACTACTGGCTGACCCAAATTTGATACTTTTTCGTTTTTCTGTACTGTAGCATTTACCCCTGTATGTTTCTCGTCCTTTGGGGGAATAGACAAATTAGTCAAATCCACACTCTGATTTTTCTTGGATTCATCTAGATCTATCTTTTCTATAACATCATTTTTCAATTTAACAGAACTATCATGCTCCAATTCAGAATCCTTCCCAATAGAAATAGATTCATTATTTTTGTTCACCTTAATCATTTCATCTAATGGTCTGTCCTCAGGGACGTCAGGTAAATGCACAACTGAGCTGCCATTGATCATTGATAAGGGAGTGTAATCTCCCCAGGAATTATTCACGACAAAATGTGCAGAATCAGTAAGCTTAGCCCCTTCACTACCAATTTCCTGCTCCATTGTCAAAGGGCAAGATTCCCAGTCAATATAACTCAATCTTCCAGATCTGGAGGTCAAAACTACCAAAAGTTGTATGCTTAAGAGAATAGGGCCAGGAAACGCTGACCCTTCCGTCTGTGGCCTATCATGAAGTGCAAAAAGATCTCTTAACCTGTGAATAACTTGGTAAGAGATCAGTAACTCCAATAAGCCATCCCGCATCTGAAGCTGTCTCTCTTCTGAGCTTATATGACCAAAAATAGCAGTAACAGTCCACAAAAAGTTATTTAATATTTCAGAAATTGATTCAAAGTTTTCAACTGATGCTTTACTTGATGGCAAACTGAAGTTACCAGGAACACCTAAAGATGCTGCAATCTTTATATAATTTTCAAGAGCTGCAGAAAGCATTGGGATAATTGGAGGCAGAAGATTCTGTGCAAGGAAATAACTTCTATTTGCAGGTGTAGACAGCACAACTCTCAGAAGTTTTAACAAGTGCAACATAACCTGGCATGCTTCAGGTTTTGAAGTGTGAGATGCAGGCAAGGCAGAAGCAATAAAATCAAGTAGTCCAGCTTGACGAGATGCTTGTAACTCGGGATCCTTTCCTTCCATATACTATAAAATAATAATCAATAGATAAATTAACATAAATGAAAAAATAGCAATTCAAAAAAATTACTAACCAAAAATTCCACAGTATAAAAGGAGAAATGCACTCGTTTAAACTGTAAATATTCCCGAGGGAAAGAAACTTGGTTCAACATTTAGTCAGGAACAAGGATTAGTTGGACAATTATCCATGCAAATTAAGTGATCTATGATTTCTGATTCAACAGTAAGAAGATTATATGCAAGCACCAACCAGATAAGACAAACTAAAAGCTAAGCAATAATTAAAACAAATACAGCATCAAGAATCACTAGTTTTTCCAGATTAATATTTATTCATTGACTAAACAAGAGCTCTCCAAAAAGTGCTATTTTAATTAGCACAGGATTCAGAAAACAGAACTGCAAATACAGAACATCTATCTATACAACCGACAGAAACATTCTTAACTTTGAACAAGTTAAAAAACATACATCCGTTCATAAGGAGAGATATATAATTACCAGTGAACAAAAACCAATACCTTGATCATTTCAGAAATTATTAAACCTATACTTGCGGCACCTTCTTTTCTTGCTTGCCTAAGTCTTTGAAGTTCTTGAAGCCACCGGCCAACTTTTGCTCTAGCAGCACCAACTGCTACTCTATATCCCAGGCTAGCACTTTCACCACCAACAGGGGGTTCAAGGAAGTCGTACTTTAAAGCCATAAGCCTTTGTCGAATTCTCTTAATTCTTCTCTTTATTGAGTGCTGCAATGTGATATTGCCAATTCCAAGACTAGTAGAACCAACGCCAGAAACAACATTTGTGTGAGAATCATCGATGCTGTTTGTAGGGGTAGACCTACCTTGCCCTTCCTTATTTAATGATCTCCGCAGCAAAGGGGATGATTGATCCCTCAAATTTGCCCTCTCCCGAATTTGCTCCAGGTAAATCTTACGACGTTGTTCACTCTCATTAAGCCTCTCAGCCAATTTCTGGGCCAGAAGTTCAGCTTCCTCTTGTTGGGCTTTGGCTCTTTCTTCCTTTCTCCTAAGTTGTTCAATTGCCCTTGCTTCTCGAGCTGCACTTGATGCTTTTCTTTCCTCTTCCCGTCTTACTTGAGCCTCCTCCTTTCTCCGCTGAATCTCAGCAAGGCGCTGTAACTTCTCAGCTTCAATGAGTTTTCGACGCTCTATAACAGCTTCTTCTCTTGCCAAATCCTCCTTTTGCTTAGATTTTAGCACTTGAAGCTTTTCAGCTCTCCTCAACTCTGATTCATGAAGTTTCTGACGCAGAATTAATTTTTTATTCTCTTCATTTAAGGAAGTAATAAACCGAACCTCATTAACCTTGCTACTTTCATCACCAGCTCTCTTCACCACTTGAGCTAAGAAAGCTTCATGACGAGATTCACTGCGCTGATGGCGGGCATACATTCCCTCTCGTAACTTCATATGACGAACAGCATGCCATTCTGTGACACGATTTAATTTTTGTGATGTTCGTTGAAGCTTTTGGACTCTTTCATTCTCTAACTCACTTCTGATTCTCATAGCACGGGCATGTTTTTCTTCTGCTTCCCTTTTTAAGTCTGAAGTTGTTTTCTTCTTTTTGTCAGGAGACATTAGTTTATCATGCAGAGTGCGTACTCGCTCAGCACTTTTCCGGCCCAGGCTTGGTGAATATGGCATGCGGGAAGAGACACGAAATGGAGATGAAAGTATGTCCTCCCAGTTCCTCTTTTCCTTCCAAGCATTCAAAGACTTTCCCGGGGCAATACTCCTTTTCTCCTTATCTTTTTCTGGCAGTGGCATTTGCCTCCTAATGTTATCCATGGATCTGGGGGGTTTCTCATTAACACCTTCTGTTAGAGCTTTATCTTTCTTATAAAGCGTCTTGTCCGGTCCAAAACCAAGGTGATCTCTTTTACCCTTGGTGGTGGCAGAAGCAGAAGAATTTTCCAAGGGAGGTAATTTAGATAACTTAACTTCTGAAGTTAATATGTTTTCTGGAGGGTTACATCCATTTAGCATTGTGTTTGAGTCACAGGATTTTTCCCCTACAATAATATGCTTTTTTTCATTCAGGCTACCTTGTCTGTCATCTGAAGATCCAACATGCTTTCTTGACTTCGTCACCAAATATTTGGCAGCATCTGTCCCATTATTGACCCTGGACTTGTTTGTATTGCCAATAGATTCAGAAGTCAAAGACATGGAACTTTCTGTGGTACCTGATTGCAAGATAGCCCGCTCTTGTTGAATCTTTCTAAAAGCCTCAAGAGATGAAGATAGTATATCTGCCCTATGTGGTGAAGTTGTCATTCTTCGGACCTAGAATCCATAGAGCATCTAAACATCATGAACATAAGAAAGCCAGATTGCACAGATTTCTAACAGATAAACTCATATTGTGGACCAGCATCTTCAGAAACCAGAAATCAAACAAGTAAACAGGTATAGACCATAAGTGATTTCATGCTTAAATAAAACAGAAAAATGTCATGCTTCATTTATATTTTTTTCTTAGTCCAAGACAAATAAACCAATAACTGTTGGTCTAAACTACAATAATGCTCAACACAAAATGTTAAGTGAATCCAGTTGGGATGACTTGAATTTCATCATGCAAAAGTTATAAAAGTACGATAAACAAATAATATCCAATGGTGGGGTTAGATCTTGTGACAGTGTTAGATGAGTAAGTTCATGCTTAGTTCATTTGATCCTAACATCTCTATCATACCCATCAGACAAAGTAGAAACTTCAGATAAACGTACAATCATCAAAATAGATGCATATTTATGCAGGAGTTACAGATACATATCAAGACTTCTAATTTCATTATGCCCTCATCACAATTGATAAAAGAAAAATAAGAGGAAATGAAAAGGGATGGTGTATATATAATGTCAGTAGCGAATAATTATTCCGCACTCTGCATAAATGCACATAATTACACTCACTTTGTCCCACGCAGTCAATGATAACAAGTGTAAGTATCTTTAGTATGCATCCATTCTAAGAATTGAAAACCCTACCATGTTATCATATGCATTTGCTTAAGACGGGGCAAAATATAGACATTATTCAAAAAAAAAATCATTATTAGTGAATAAAATTTATTTTCTTTGACAGAGGATCCATGGTTGTCATGCAAAACATATAAAATTTATGATTTATTATCTTGGAACCACAAAATATGAACTTAACCAAGGATGGGAGCAGATAAATAGCAACAATATGTGAACGCACATACCTCCCATGAGAGAGCATGTGGCCTGCGGTGATCACTCTTCAAAATGACAGGGACGCCATCCATTATTTGGGAAGATTTTTTAACCATTTCAAATTCCTCTACTCTAGTGATTAGCTCTCTAAAATCAGATGCAGACTCCTCAAGAACAAGAATTGCCTCTTTCATCTGCTCCAAATCACATTCTAGTTCACAAAGAAGATAAAGTTCATCCACAGACCTATTAAGATTCTCAAACAGAAAGCACCAAAGCCTCTGCCTAAACCTTTCTTTGCTTTCATTGGAATCACCTTCTTCAAGAGAACCCATATTTTGAGAAGTTGAAACAACATTTTCCACATTACCATCCAGTGAAACCCTAACCGCTTCAGTAGAAACCACAGAATCATTGACAATTTCAGGCACTTGTGACTCAGTACCGTGGGCAATAACTGCTTCACTTAAACTGCCATTTTGTTCTGGCACTTCAGAAATTTTTTTATCACTTACCAAATTGATAGAAGAGGCATGTGCATGATTTGTGACCTCGGCAGCATCTTCGGTGGACAGACTGTCATTATTTATGGCACCATCGGTTGTTGTTTTATTCGCTTCATCATTGTTCTCATCATCTGGACCAATCCTTTCCTCAACCATTTGTTGATTGTTAAAATGTTCCAAAGATACATTCTTAACATCTTTACCATTCTCCCCAAGTATTTCATCTTCATGTCTCATCAAAGGGATCTGATCAGAAGCAGACTCTCCATTGATAGCATTCACCATTAAGTCTTTTGCTTGAGCATGATATGAATCACAAGGTTCAGGAATATTCTCATTCTTTCTACAGCTAAGCAAATTATCATCTCCAATACTACCGAACTTGATCCCAACCCCAATCAAGTTTTCATGGGGCAGTGCCAAGCCCCCCTCCTCTATATCACCCCATCTTATTTTCTGGGCTAAGTCAGGCTTGTCGGTTTGCTGTAATTTCCGAACTTCTTCATGTTTACCTTGAGAATCCACAGTAATTAATGCAGTTGAGTTCTGACTTTCTGAATTATGTTTAACTACGCCTGTATTAAAACAGTTTGCGCTCTCTTTTTCATTTGATTCAGCAAGAGAACTCGAAACACTCCCAGAGGCAGGGTTCTGTGAAAAAATTCCCCCTGACCTTGAAAGATTATTTTTCTGCTGGCTACGTGAATTGTCATCGGTTTTAGTAATGCAATGCTGAGTGTGCAGAGAGTTAGAGGCATTCTTTCCCGAAAATCCTCCCACCCAACTTTGCAAAGAGAATTTCGAAGTATTTCTGTGCTTCTGGATAAGAAAGAAATGACAAAATTAGAACATGTAAGTAACACTTGTACAACAAGCTACGCAGAAAAGGAAGAAAATAATCTTCCGTGCGAGGTTCAGATATAACCAAAGGAGATGAATGATGATATTCAAGAATTAGCACAATCAAACTGAAAAATAAGATTAAAGGTTACAGCAAATATATGAATACTAAATGACTGATCCATCCACTGTGAATGCATTAATTAGTAAATAACTATACACTAGGTCTACAGATTTCCTTATTGTGTCTTCAATTTGATCTCTCATCAAGTACAAATCAAAATGTCATAGTAAATTACATCTCAAACGAGTTAAAATATTTGAAAAAAAAAAAAACCTTTTTAACTTGGAACCACCCTGAGTTCTGATCATCAACGACTTCATTATCCTCCATCACGAAACGACCAATGCAATTAAGTGATTACGTGAAAGAAGTTAACAACATTTCACAGAAACTCCCATAGGGATGATGAAACAAGACACTGTCGAAATCGAGAATCATTGAAGCACGGAGGGGAGAATGTCGATTGAGAAGGAATTTCAAAGCTAAACTGAAATACTGTATCAAAAAAGAGTGCGAGTAAAGCAATTGCTCTTGAAAATTAGAGTGGAAAAGAAAACAGAGAGAAGAATCGGAAGGGTAACGTGGAAGAAGGGGATTGTGCAGTTGTGGTTAGGGTTTTGAGGAAAATTTGGAAAAGGAATGAACAGAGAGTGTTGAAAAGGAGGGAATGAGGTTTATAGGTGGGTTGAGAAACAGCATGCATTGCAGACACCACACAAGCATTCCGTTCTCTCTTTCCCTTTCTTTATTTTCTCTTGTTGGTCGGGTCGGTGCAGTACAGATACTTTACCATAAAACAGATTTCTTTTTTTTTTTTCTGTTCTATTAACTATTTTAAAGAATCTCTTCAAAACATAAAACAACAAATTATGATTAAACTAATCAATGTGAGAAGCTTTTTATCATAAAAAAAAAATTAAAGGATTACCTA
>Ga0214545_1009120_pt1 | contig 15307 bp, 11 predicted proteins | sample CNSS4metaG_FD_160064 | JGI IMG/M metagenome (GOLD analysis project Ga0214545, IMG submission 160064) | Root nodule microbial communities from cowpea collected in UCLA plant growth center, Los Angeles, California, USA - CNSS4 | ecosystem: Host-associated > Plants > Roots > Nodule | place: USA... | reverse complement strand
ACCACTTTTACACCAAAACCTTAAGGCAATGTTGTTATGGGTCTTTATTCTTATATAGTGTTTAACTTTGTCTTTTCTATCCAATGTGGGACTTTTTGACTCACACTTGGACTATTCCCAACAGGAAGAAACCTGGAACCCCCAGAAAATAGAAGTTACCCATGTTCTCAAAGATAGCAGAAAATGTAGTAATGAGAGCTAAACTGCCATAAAATAAAAATTTGAGGTTGTTTGTTGGAGTGAAATGCTACTACAACATATATATGGCAAAACTCCCACTCTGCAGTACACATGTACTTCACTGCCTTCACAAAGTACAGCAGTACAAAAGTAATGCCTCACAATTAATTGGGCCTGGGAGTACAAAACATATATAAACTTTTTATATAATAATAATGATTATAAAGTATACATATTAAAAATTCAATTTTTAAAGCTTAATTTGGACTAATTCCATTTTTTTCAAATCTTATCAAAATATATTGTATCAATGGTGGTGCATTTTTAAAAAATATTTTTATATTATACGATAATTTTGTGTAATTTTACTTTAATGATATGCGCAATTGCAATCCTTCCGTTTTATTCAACTCGTAATTTTCGTCTTCTGGTTTTAAAATAAATAAAATTTGATCCTCTTATTTTAAAGTTCAAACTCTGATAGTAAAATTTTAATAAATATCCGTATGCATCACAGAAGTGAAACTGTGATTTTGGTGAGAGAATAACACGAAGACATCTATGGAGGAGCTACGTCTAAATTGTCCATTACAAAAAATGATGATTGTAGTATGAAGCATAATCTTGTGAAAGGTTATGGCCGGTTGGGATCACTCTCTATTTCCTTAGCCAATTCTCTGGTCAGTTTGTCAGCACGATCATCATGTCCACCGGCAAATGTGTACACTCGAAATGCGAATTGGAAAGCCCTCCAAAGCAACTTCCCATGTTCTTTTCTTTTTCCATTAATAAGGTTTGATCCTGAATCTCTGCTTGCACCATCACTGCGCCTCTCCTGCATTCAGTTCATGCAGATACACATAAAGTCAATATCATACTAAATCATCCTAAGTTGGAATCATCAAAATTAAACTATGCGTAACCTTTAGTGCTACTTCCATGCAATTGGAGGAAACATCCACCATGGCTTCTTTGATTTTTATAAAGATGTAGAAGTCGAATTCGATGTTGTGGCTTTTAAATTTCTTGGATTCTTCATCCTTGGTTCGCTCCAAACAATCTAATTCCGTTTTTATCTGTGTGTTGGTCTTGCGAGTTAGAAATAAACGTACATACATTAAAACAATCAATGCCATCAATGATTCAGAAAATCACCTTACTGAAATAACGTTCAGCCTTGTCAAGGAACTCGCTCACAGGAGTCACTATATTCCAATTTTGAAGCTCGGTAAGAACTGAATCCAACCTAAGATAAAGCGCGGTTGCCATTCTTATAGCTTCTAACTTTCTCGAGGGAAAGCCTTCAAATCGAGATAGGACCTACACAGCAATGGAATTTTGTATCACGGAATCGAAAGAACAAGCAAAATAATACATGAATGTGGTTTCTAAACTCACTTGTGACTCATCAGTTAGATTCTCAAGAACGGATTCAACGTCTTTGTGGAACTTAACAAGTTCTATCATATCCTTTGTCTTGAAATTGGTAATAGCAGATCTCAGTTCTGTGATCTGTTTGGTGTACCTCTGAACATCTTCTTCTATTTGTTGGAAGTAAGATGATCTAGTAAAAAACAACCATTGAAATAACAAAAGAAAGTGGTGAGACATGTGGTTTCAAGGCTTAAATTAAAAAGAAGCCAAATTATGCAGTGTTTCTGAAAAAGCGTACCTTTTTGTCATCTCTGCTAGAGCTTCAGCCATTCCTTGTTTCCCACTAGTTCCTGCTCCAATTGCACTACTTCTCCCACCGGATGATTTGCCTTTGATGATGGATCCTTCCACTTTTCCCTTGAGAGTTCTATATAGGTTTCCTAATTGTGTTGACCTTTTCAGTTTGGTGGTTGCCTTAGGCCGCAAGGATCTCCCTGCTCCAGGTGGAGGTGGTGGTGGAGCAGCTGCTCCGCTTCCACGTGGCATTGACGGTGGAGGTGCCGGAGCTGGTCCAGTTTTGAAGGGATTTGGTGGTACTAGTGCTAAACTTGAGCTCAAAGGTAGTGGTGGTGGTGGTGGTGGTGGTGGGGGTAGTGTCATATTTGGCTGCAATACTGGTGGAGATGCTGAAAGTTTCTCCACGTCTTCCGTTGCTTGAGGATTATCATATGTTTCTCCATGATCACTGGTAGTGTCCGATTGAAGAACTATATCTTGTGATAAGCTTCTTCCTGGATTTTCAACTGTTTGATCTACTATATCCATGTTTATGGTTTGTTCCTTCTCTGTCTCGTGGGTTTGCAAGCATGGCGGTGACATGTGGAAAGATAAACGCTTTAAATCAATTGGCTTCAGCTTTCCCACAGCTTTTACAGACCAAAGTGGAATGGTACTACAATATTCTGGGCTCATAGATTCTGGAAGCACGGATTTTGGTGTGACAGGGAAATGAGTCATATCTGAAAAGGAGTTGTTCCGTATAACTTTTTTTGGGTCATCTTCTTCCATAATATCAAACTTCTCACTGGCAATCTTAATCAAACAATCTAGTATGGTCGACATAGTTTCACCTGCGAAACAAATAAAGTAACAACCAACTGAAATTCAACGAAATTCAACTGAGACAGTTGTCAGAAACTCTGAAATCCGACATGAGATTGTTAGTAGCGTACCCAGTTGGCGCATGTTGGTGTTATCTTTACACGCTGGTAACTCATAAATGTGTTTTTCCGTACAATCACTCGTCCAAGATTCTCCAAGAGACTTTAAAGCCTCGCAGAAGTAGACAAGACCCTAGCACAAAACTTTCTACATTTAGTATTCTGTGTTATACAAATTTCTGAAGTAAATACAAGTAACTGCAAGTTAACCTGATGTATAGGCTTGTCTTTGATGTTTGACACTTTTTTTCTTGGTATTATCCCCGGGTAAAGCCTTTGAAGATCTTCTAAGGTTGTAATAACCATCTAAAATATGACAGATGAAAAACAAAGGGAGGCAAAGTCATCTTTATATATTTTTTCAATTTCATAGAAAGAAGGCATATATATATAATTCATAAATATGAAGTACCTCATGCAAGGAAGCGGAACTGTTCATAGGAACAAGGTCCATGATATCCCTGAAGACAAAGATCTTCTTATGGACCTTCATCATTGAAATCAATTGGTCTGCACCAACAAATGACCACTCAATTGACCCTCCCTTCCCTTCGTTATGAGCCATAGAAGGCTTCTTGGGCGTCGTAAAGCTTTTCATTGACTGAACATGACAAACTTTTAGAAGATGCATATATATATATAAAATCTGAATAATATTTGGGACAGCGAAAACTGAAATTCCTACATTTTGTAATGGTTAGGTGATAAAAATTGCCGAATTTTATCTCGTGAAAGTTCTCTAAATGTTTCCACTGCTTCAATCTTTCTAAAGTACTAGGCAAATTTTAAGCATGGAACAAACCAAGCCATGCAATATACAATGACAAAAAAATTGGGTATTGCTTTGTCACAAATTTCAAAATTCTCAGAATCATATTTTCACATATTCTGGGTAAACAAGAAAACCAGAAGAATCTTACCTCAAAAAGACATGTCTTTCGTCCAAAGCGAAATGGCTTCAAACCACATAATCTTACATTAGACATGTCTTAATAGGTTTGCTTATATTGACTTGAAACCCTGAATTTAAAAAAAAAAATCATCATGATGTGAGAACCACAACTTCACAAAGTGTGTATAAGCAAGCTGACATGTTCAGCTCAAAATGAAAGCCCGTTGAAGGTATTAAAAGACAGAAAAATCTATAGAATTTTCTAATTGACATTATAATAAAAAATAAGCGACATGCGTACAATAAGGAGGTTTGACCTAATGTGAGAGAGCTAGGATGAAAAATATAATACCTTTTCAGTCGTATATTTTGGATTTGATTTAGTTGTTTTCAGCCATTGTGTTTGAGTTTATACTGTCTTCATAGTAATTCGCAATAAACTACTGCGCAACGAGGAAACTGTTCGTTTAGGATCTATGACAAAGACAGAGAAAAATTGAAGTAAATATATAGCTAGTTGTGTTGGGCACTAAAACAGTAAACAGAATAGCAGTGTAAAGTATAGATGAGGTTGTAACTAATTTCTTGTAACATTGTATAGTATATTATGGGAAGGTTCATTGCTAAAACAAGACAATATTAAACCGTTTCGACCCTTTGACATGTCTCTTCAAATTTTCTATAATTTTGTTTAAGTTCCCACTTTTAAGTTTTAACAAACTACTTAACGTTGGTTCTGAGTGTGTTAGGTGTAACAACGCCAATTTCTCAGTGCCTAAAAAAAGGAATTGAAATTGGGTTCCATTAAAAAAAATCTCCATTACCTAGCAATTCGTTCATCCAGTTTTATATAATTTCTTATTGCTTTTGGTGGTTTGTCCCAACTCTGTATCAAGGAGAATCTCCATCGCCTTAAAACTACTGATTCTTTCACCGTTTGAGTTGTAATTTTGAGTGTATCCTATGAAAAACCAAGATTTTTTTTTTCTTTTACTTGTAAGAACATGGCAACGATCTTTTTGAGGTTAGATCAAAATCTTCTTTTGTCTAGCCATTTTTTATTCACCGAAATTCTCGAAATGCTATAATTGAAAGCATCGCATAAAGAAGATGTGAATTGTTTTCACTTTCTTTTTCCTAGCGGTATCATAATTGACAATGGAATCAAAAACAGAAAAATAAATTCATAATTATTTGCAAAAAGAATAGAATTATTTATAAAGGTTTCATACATTACATAGAACAAAGAATGCCGGGATATAATACAATCCACACAACCTGTTAAACTTGAATAATTATTAATCCAACAAAACCTTTATGACAAGTTTTCACCTACAATCGATAAAGAATCTATTGATATACAACCGTGAAACAAAAACAAAACATTTTGAGTGATTATAAGACTGAATACATGCAATAACTTAAAGTTTATAAAAAACGAAATTATTCATTTCATTTTAATCAACCGTTATTTAAATACACTTTACCATGTAGAGAATAAAATCTGCATCCACATCGGACTGAAAGTTTTGCTAAAATCCCCTGACCTTGACAGAACTGTTTCTGTTTGTCTCTTTCACAGGTTGAGTCTTGTTCTTGTCATTCTTAGGTGAAACCCTTGCTGTTTTACCTTCAATTTGGTCTTTCTTGGGCCCACCTCGAGCAAGACCAGAGGATGCAGTTCTTTCAGCAATTCTCCTCTGACGTTCATTCCGCAATTCTTCCATCCTCTTCCTGTTCTCATCTTCCTGTTTACCATCATAAGCATAGTTAAGTGTTAGGATTAATGCATGCTATGTGAAAAGAAGTGTTAGGATTATATAACAATGCTTCTGAACAATTGAAAAATCACCATACCTGTTCCCTTTTGCTCTTCTGAACAATAGGCCTACTAGGGAGAGATGGCTTTCTGGCCCTAGAAATGATTTCAGGCTTGCCCTTTCCGGAGGAACTGCGCAAAGCTTTTGACTTCTCATCCTTTTCTGAACTTCTTGTTCCAGAAGTTTTGCTTTTGCTCACACTGGTTTTCACAGGACTAGCAGGAAGGTTGTCATTCAACTTGTCATGAGAATGGTCAAAGGAGGATCTTCTATCAGTTTCTCGTAAGGAAAAGTCAATTTCATAGTCCAATGCTCGTGAGCCCTCAGCAGAATCTAATCCAGAATCACGTTGTAGAACTACAAAGAGGTCGCTAGGCTCCTGGTTCTTCGATAATGCACGTTTCTCATTTGAAGAAGCTGCATCACTTTCAGGCTTGTTGGCATGAGTTAGATCTGCAACCATACTTAAGTCCGTTTTCCACTGGTATCCAGAAAGATCATTGTTTACTAATTGACCCTGAATCATGAAGGAATCATCAACGAGAGTTCGTTCACTTCTTTTCTCGGATTGGGAATGACCATTCACTGGTGAAGTGTAATCACCATCAAACACTGCAGCAGACACAATTTGAGGATCAGGGCTCCTCATCTTTTCCAAATTTTCAACAATAAACCAATCATCTGATGTTCTGCCCTTTGTTTGTAATGAGTCAGCAGCAAAAGTAGATAATGGATCACTGTGTTTATTTCCTGGTTCGTTTGATCTATGTGATAGCACTATTTCTTCACCCACATTATCCCTGCTCTTTGTAACTGGACCGATGTTGTCTACATACTCATCCAGCTTGGATCCGCCTTCATTTCCTCCATCTCTATTAGCCACGATAAAGGAGTCATTTGGAACTTTAGGATTCTTGAGAACTTCTTTGAAATCCAAGTTTGGAGTTGAACCAGCAGCATACGCCATTGTTTCTTCTGAGCTTCTCACCATAAAATGTTCATCCCTGACATCAATTGACTTCATCCTTTCTGGTCCATCAATTCCAGTACCCTCATCTATCTTCAAAAGGTTCTGGAATGCACTCCAGTTGTCGTTATTGTTTCCTCCTTGGGATGCATCACTCAAGTTTTCAGCGATATCCTCCTCAGTCGCATCACTTGATTTAGTTACCTTGTGTCGGGCTGCTGCTTTTTTCCCATTAGCATGTTTTTCACCTTTATGGACCTTTTGCAGAGATTCAAGTGCAACACCGACCTTTTGTTTGATGATTTGTTCATCTATGATATCGTCATCTTCTGAAGATTCGTCAGAGACTCCATCCTCATTTCCATTTCTCCTTTTTGGAGTGATGTAGTTAATATTACGAATCACAACTGTTCCAGATGACTTTCTTCTGTGCTTTCTCCTCTTCTGATCATCCTTCGATGAGTGACTGGAGTGATTCTGTTTATCAGAATCAGACTCACTTCCAGAATTAGGATCACTGGATTCTGACTGCTGGTCTTCTTCATATTCTTCTGCTCTTTTCTTATGGGATTTATCCTTTTTGGTTGACGATGGTTTCTGATTCACTCCCATGTCAGAAGACCATTGGACATTCGGTAGAAGGTAAGGTGGAACAGTCTGCATATTAGTCATAGGATATCCTTGGTACGAAGGCATTTGCGGAAGATTATACATGTACGGAGGCACATTGTAAGGCCAGGGCATTTGCATATGAACATTTGCTGTATGTGAAGGTTTCTGATCTGGTGTAGGCAGGTTCACATCTGCACATGGCATTCCTTGATATTAAATAAACAGTCTACGGCTTATAATAGTATAGAATAGTATATAATTGATTGTTGAGTTTGGTTTGGGTATGATAATTATCAGATTTAAAATTCTGGGGATTTGGATGTGAAGATTTCTGTAAATTTCAAAATTCATAATATAGTCAAGGTAAAGGAAAAGGAAGAGAGAGTTAAGAAAGTACCTTCTTTTTTGTTTGATGTAGAATTTGATGTTTCCGTTCCGTCACCAGAAGCAATGCTATTCTGGTCATTGACGGTTATATCATTTGCCAGTATGATTCCTGATGATCCAGACAATGAGAGAGCCGGTGGCAAGCTTGACTGCATAGCGGCTACTTCTTTTATCCAAAGATCATCTGCATGCTTTTTCTTCCATAACTCCTTAAAATTAATGCAGGCTTCCCTACATACATTGAATATCAAGACTAAGTTGATTTCAAAGGTAAAGGTTTCATGTCAATGAGGCAAGGTCCACCAGTCCAAAACCATAGGTCACTAGTTTTAAATGATTTATCATATCTCATTGTAAGTAAGAAAGCAGTTACGTTTTGCAGAAATTTCCCCTTAATCTGATATACTGGTATGGCATAGTCCATCAGTACGTGTGACATACAAGATTACAGTTAGAGTTTAAAGGAACTAAAATATTCACAAGAATAGGTTCTCATTTCTCAATGATCCTTAGAAAAACAAGGAATGAGAGAACTGACATCCAAAGGTAGTTGAACCTCCATAGCAAAAAGAGGGATCCCCTTAGACAAGTGAAATTTCACAATCTACAAAGTAGGGTCAATTGTTATAATAATTTTAAGTCAGGAAAAGCAAGGGAAAGTTCTTTTGAGGCACGAAAAATAGCATTGAAATTATGAGTAACAATTTAATTGACGATAGTTTCCCTTTTACGGTGTACAAGTAAGAAAAGTAGCAGTTCCAGTTCATACCTTAATCGGGTTGCTCCAAATGCATTTGCAAAGTATATGAGATCATCAATGCTGTCAATTTCAAATCCAGCAACAAGACCACGTGAATAAGCCATTGCTTGCTCCTTCCGGAGTAGTGCTATTCGAGATTCCAACAGACGATGCAGGGAAACCCTTATCAATACAAACCAGAAGTGTTAGGAAATGCTTTTAAAAATTAAATTTCATCGATAGAAACCATTGAAGAGAGAGAGAAAGTTACTTTGAGCTTTCCTCTTCTTTGATGTCAACACCTTCAAGTACATCATTCAACTGAAACAAAACAAAACGTAAATTAAGAAAAAAAATAATTCGGAGATTATTAAGTAATTCAAACATTTCTTTAAGAAATTAAGTACCTTCGCAGAATCACTTAACCTCCTTGTGTTGCCATTGTTTTGTGGCACGATTCCTAATACACAATAAGATTTTAGTAAGAAAATAGTTCCAATTAAACAGTGCATGATTAGGTGTGAATATTATGCGCACATACTTCATTCAATCATGGTCGTTTGACTTAATAAGTACAATTGTTGGAATTCAATTATAGCACCTAACACTGAGCAATTCATGCTGCAATATCCATAAAACATGTTTAAGATGCAGCTTCCAACAGTACCTTCATCAGCAGTTGCATTGGATATCGATAAAGCATTAGCTTGAAATGAACTTTCAATCTGAAGAATTTCGTTTTCAAGGCTAACGAACCTCTCCAGAATAGCCGGTGTGCTGACAAAACGCACAAATCTGAAAAATACACCCCACCCCAAAAGAAAAGAGAGAAGACGAAGTGAGCAAAATCAGCTTCATAAATCTTAAATTGATGAATGTGGATGCTGAATGAAGAAGCACAGGAAAAAAAATTACACAAAATCGTTAGTTTTTTTTATAATTTTCAGAGTCCTTCCTCTTTTCTCGCCTTCAACTGAATCGTACTTTTCAATCACTCCCACCCCCCAAAAAAAAATCTATGAAACCGCTGATTTGTTATCATTCAAGACCTGCAATTTGTTAATCTACCCACTGATTTGATTTGACAATATCATGTACTTTAACTAAACAAGTTGATGGGTGTCAAATAAAATGATTATTAGTAGGGACAAACAAAAAGCGACCTCCATAGCAATCTAAGTACTAAATAATTAGTATCATCATGAAGAGGTATCTATCCATGGTGGTAATCTGAGTGAAAATGATTAACCCTTATACTAATTGTATGAAAAAATTGAGAAAGTAAGTTCTTTGAATATCATTCCCATTCCATATGTACATATCACAGGCTTCAATTACCAAGGTATTGATTCACGGGCTCTTTAATTTCTATTGGAAACGATTAGGAAAGTTGTTGAGATGAAAGAAGAGATTGATAACAATGACTAAGAGGCCAGAAAAGATAACGAAAAAATGGATAGAAGCAACAATCACCTCTCAAAGGTGGCTCTGGTGAACCAGAAGGCAGAGTTGGAGGGAGGCAGAAGCTTAATGGAGTATCCACCTTTGGAGATCTCATCTCTGACGAATTTGAGATGAGAAACGAAAGGCTCAAACAACCCAGAAGCTATTTTCTGATGAGCACCTCCACAAAAGACTAACAACTCACATCTGCAAAAGAAAAAAGAGCATAAAGCAACCACAGATGCAAAAGAAAAGCACCCAGTAAGAATTGGTTAGAGCAAATAGCAACGAAAAAGAAAGAGTTGAGGGTGACCTGGTTCTGGTGGGAGTGAGTTGAAACAAAGCATAGTCCAAAATGGCCTTGGAATTGGAAGCCATGTCAGAGCATATGGGAATGGATGCTTGGTGAAGTAAAGAAGGAAAAGAAGAACAAGAACAACAACAACCTTAGTAGTTGTTGCTGTTGTTGTGTGAATGTGAGAGAGAAAGAGTTAGGGAGAGAGGAGGGAAATCAAATGCAGCATGGCACATGGAGTGTGAAGTGGGGCAATAATATTATAGGATTTCAACGCCCTCACCACATGCAACAGCGACACCTTCTGCTTTGTCTGCGTATCTAACTCCTTTCTTTCCTTTCACAAAAATCAACTAAGATAAACTCATCAAAATATTGGGCAGGGTAACTTCTATCAAAGAGTGTGAAGCATTGTTAAATTTTCATCTTATAAAAAAAATTTCTCAAAATATTAGTAATTACCACCCACCGCAAACCGCTTAACATCTTTTACACGTGTCCAATAGTATAACACGCGTCCAAAGGAGTGACAGTTTCTTTCTTTCTGTTTTTTGTTTTTCTGTTTCTCTTTTCTTTTCCTATATAAGTTCTTTCTCTCTCTCTTCTTAGATGTACTTTTTACAAAAACAATTTGGAAATAATACGTTCCTTCTTTTCTTCGTTCTCTTGCTCTCTTCTTCCACTTGTGTTCTTTTTCTTTATGCCATGGATAACAATGCAAGGTTCAGTTCATCAGTCATGCTATCAGTTAGCAGTGAAAACAATGAATGTGGCCATCAGTCAAAGAGAGAATTTTAAGATGGTATCAGAGCACTTCTTTTGAAGTGCTCTGCTGCGCGTCTCTGCTTTCTCCTTTTCTTTCGCTTCCTTTTCTGCTTTTCTTTTTGATCTTGATATCTTCTTTTCTTCTGTTATCATGTCTGGGGATTCAAAAAATGTTAAAGATCTTACTAATGAAGTTTCTGTTCATAGCTTCTTGTATCTCCATCCTGGTGAGAATCCTGCCATTTCACTGGTTTCACCAGTTCTTGATGTCAACAATTATCACGCATGGAGCAGATCGATGATGACAGCTCTAAGTGCGAAAAACAAATTGGAGTTCATCGATGGCACTACTGTTGAACCATCCATAAAAGACGCCACCTATCAAGCGTGGAAGCGGTGTAACAATATGGTGGTTTCCTGGATTGTGCATTCGGTATCTCCCTCCATACGCCAAAGTATTCTATGGATGAATAAAGCAGAAGAAATCTGGAATGATCTCAAATCCAGATATTTTCAAGGCGACCTTTTACGTGTTTCTGACCTTCAGATGGAGGCTTCTTCTATAAAACAGGGAGATCTTACGGTAACTGAATTCTTCACTAAGCTGAGAGTCATTTGGGATGAGTTAGATAATTTTAGACCTGATCCCACCTGTAATTGCAAAGTTAAATGTCCTTGTAATCCTATTTCTTTGATTTCTAAAAGAAAAAATGAGGATCATGCTATGCAATTCTTGCGGGGTTTAAACGAACAATATAGCAACATAAAGTCTCATGTGCTTTTAATGGATCCTATCCCTTCAATCTCCAAAATCTTTTCGTATGCTGTGCAACAAGAACGACAAGTTATGGGAAATGTTTCATCTAATGAATCTGATATAAAAGTTAATGCTGCTAATGTTCAAGTTTCTTGTAGCTACTGTGGCAAGAGTGGTCACACTGAGTCCACGTGTTATAGAAAGAATGGTTTCCCCCCAAACAATGATAGCAGAAACTCCAAGAATCCCGCAAATAAAAGGATCTGCAGCCACTGTGGGAGGAATGGACACACCATAGATGCATGTTATAGGAAACATGGTTTCCCCCCTGGACACAAGTTGTACAATGGGAAAAGTAATGCTGTCAAAACCACTGATGTCAAACAAGAAACTGTATCAAAGGGAGACTGCTCTTCCACGGATCAGGAAATGCGCCTGACACCACAACAATATCAAAATCTTATGGCTCTTCTTCAATCTAGTAACAAGGATGGTGTTAATTCAGAACCTCAAAACAGTCAGATAAACACTGTAACATCCGGATCAACACATCAAGGTGAATCTTTTCCTATTATTAACTTTTACAGGAAGACTAATCTGTGGATTTTCGATTCTGGAGCCACAGACCATGTCACTTGCTGTCTTAATAATTTCTCATCTTATAAGAAAATCAATCCTATAACCGTTAGTTTACCAAACAATGCTCAGGTCACTGCTACACATATTGGTTCTGTTCAATTAAATGAAAAATTGCTGCTAAACAATGTCCTGTTCATACCTTCTTTTGGATATAATTTGGTTTCTATTTCTAAACTTTTATCTTCCCTCGATATTGAGATTGTTTTCACTCAAGATTCTTGTATTGTTCAGGATCCACATACGAAAGAGAGGATTGGTATAGCTAACACTAGTGCTGGCCTTTATATGTTTGACAGTTCAAAGAATGTTGCTGCTTTTGATCGAAATTGTAATAGCATGAATTCCAACTTATGGCATGATAGGTTAGGACATTTGTCTGATGAAAGATTAGCTGTCTTGAATCAGAAACATTCTTATATTCGTAAGCATAGAACTGATAATTGTGGGACTTGTCACCTTGCCAAACAAAGAAAATTGCCCTTTCCTAACAGTAATTCCTATGCTGATAAACCCTTTGATGTTATACATGTTGACATTTGGGGGCCGTGTGCCATTACTTCTTTACATGCATACAGATACTTTCTTACTATTGTGGATGATCACACACGTTTTACTTGGTTATACTTGATGAATAATAAATCTGAAACTCGTAAGCATTTGGTAAATTTCATAACTCTTGTCAAGAATCAATTTGATAAGTGTGTCAAAATTGTGAGAAGTGACAACGGTCCAGAATTTAACATGAAGGACTTCTTCAATTCCGAAGGAATCGTACACCAGACAAGTTGTGTCGAAACCCCAGAGCAGAACGGGATCGTGGAGAGAAAGCATCAACACTTAATGAACGTGACACGTGCTCTTCTCTTCAGGTCCAATGTTCCTACTCAATTCTGGTGCTATGCTGTCAGTCATGCTGTTTTTTTGATAAATCGTATACCAACGCCTTTTCTAAAGAATGCTTCTCCTTTTGAAAAATTATATAACAAACAACCTGATCTTAGTTATATACGTGTTTTTGGTTGCATGTGTTACAATAGCACTCTTGTTTTTAACAGAAATAAACTTGATCCACGTGCTAATGCTAGTGTGTTTCTAGGATTCAAAAGTAATGTGAAAGGATACATTGTTCTTGACCTTAAAAATCATAGTATTAATGTTTCTCGAAATGTGGTTTTCTATGAAAATTATTTTCCCTATTCTCAAAAGACCAATGATGATACTAACGTGAATTCCTCTGATATACCCTTGCCTGTTTCTGAAAATTACCATTCTATTATGACAGATATTATTAAAAGCCCTTGTGTTGACATTGATAATGTTGATAACGAAAGCTTAAGTTCTAATGAGGCTGAACCTAATATTGATCATTCTACTTGTCAACGTGAGTCCAGAGCTAGAAGGCCACCTTCATACTTGAAAGATTACCATACTTTTTCTGCTGCTTCTGAATTAGCTAAAAATGTTAGATATCCTATTGAATCTTATATTTCATATTCAAAAATTTCACCTAGTTTTCGAAAAGTTATCTCTGCCATTGATAGCAATGTTGAGCCTACATCTTATGAGGAAGCCATCAAAGATGAAAGATGGAATGCAGCTATGAATGAAGAGGTTCAAGCTCTCCAAAAGAATAACACTTGGACCGTGACCACCCTACCTGAGAATAAGGTTGCTATAGGATGCAGATGGATATACAAGACAAAATACAAAGCTGATGGCACTGTAGACAGATTCAAGGCACGCCTTGTAGCCAAAGGCTACACACAAATGGAAGGTTTGGACTATCTAGATACTTTTTCTCCTGTTGCAAAACTGACCACAGTTCGTCTGTTGTTGTCTTTGACTGCTATAAATGGATGGCACCTGAAACAATTAGATGTTAACAACGCTTTCCTTCACGGGGATTTGAATGAAGAGGTGTATATGGACCTTCCTTTGGGTATGAAGTCAACAAAGCCGAACCAGGTTTGCAAGTTGCACAAATCTCTTTATGGTCTTAAACAGGCTAGTCGCCAATGGTATGACAAGCTCTCCACTTTTTTGATTTCTCACCGTTTTAAACAGGCTAATGCAGATCATTCTTTATTTACGAAAACCAAGCATTCTAGCATTACTGCTCTATTGATTTATGTAGACGACATAATCTTGGCTGGAAACGATTTAGCAGAGATCAATAATATAACAAACGAGTTAGATATATCCTTCAAAATTAAAAATTTGGGAAATCTAACCTATTTTCTTGGTCTCGAGGTGGCGAGGAGCAGCAAGGGAATACATCTCTGCCAGCGGAAATACACTTTGGATTTACTACAAGAAACCGGAATGTTAGCTTCTGCTCCTATGCCCACTCCTATGAAGTTTTCTAGACGTAACATCATTGAAAATGGAGAACCTCTCACTGATACCACTGCCTATAGAAGACTCGTTGGAAAATTGTTATATTTGACCAATACCCGTCCTGATATTACCCATGCTGTTCACCAATTGAGCCAACATGTTGCTGCTCCCACCACAGTTCATCATCAGGCATGTCTTCGAGTGCTCCGTTATCTCAAACAAAATCCTGGCCATGGCATTTTTCTTGATGCAAACAGTGAAATAAAAGTCAAAGGATTCAGTGACTCCGATTGGGCAGGGTGTCCAGAAACAAGAAAGTCTGTTACTGGATTCATCGTTTATCTTGGCCATTCTCCCATTGCTTGGAAATCAAAGAAACAAAGCACTGTTTCTAGGAGCTCAACTGAAGCTGAATATAGGGCTCTTGCCTCCACCACATGTGAGTTACAATGGATTTTATATCTTCTTCAGGATCTTCAAGTTCAACATCCTCAACCTGCTCTCTTATTTTGTGACAACCAATCAGCCATGCAGATTGCCACTAACCAAGTCTTCCATGAGAGAACAAAACATATTGAAATCGATTGCCATGTTATTAGAGAAAAGGTTCAAAATGGCATCATCAAACTTCTCCCTATTGACTCCAAAAATCAGCATGCGGATATTCTGACTAAGGCTTTGCCACCTTCAAGCTTCCAAATTCTTTGTTCCAAGCTGGGTATGCTCAACATCCACTCCCAGCTTGAGGGGGGCTCTCAAAATATTAGTAATTACCACCCACCGCAAACCGCTTAACATCTTTTACACGTGTCCAATAGTATAACACGCGTCCAAAGGAGTGACAGTTTCTTTCTTTCTGTTTTTTGTTTTTCTGTTTCTC
>Ga0214545_1009118_pt1 | contig 15312 bp, 21 predicted proteins | sample CNSS4metaG_FD_160064 | JGI IMG/M metagenome (GOLD analysis project Ga0214545, IMG submission 160064) | Root nodule microbial communities from cowpea collected in UCLA plant growth center, Los Angeles, California, USA - CNSS4 | ecosystem: Host-associated > Plants > Roots > Nodule | place: USA... | reverse complement strand
ACCAGAAACCCGTAACCCAAAACTCGAAACCCGTAACCCGAAATCCCCAACCCGAAACCAGAAACCGAAAACCCGAAACCCGAAACCCGAAACTTGAAACCCCAAACTCGAAACCTGGAGTTGGAAAACCATAACTCGAAACCCGTAAAACGAAGCCCCAAACTCGAAACTCGAAACCCGAAACCCGAAATTCGAAACCCCATACCACGAACCCGAATCCCGTAACCAGAAACTCGAAACCCGAAACCTGGAACCCGAAACCTGAAACCCAAAACCCTTAAACCCAAAACCCAAAACGCGTAACCCAAAACTCGAAACTCCAACCTCAAACTTCAAATCCGAAACACGTAACTCGAAACCCGTAACCCAAAATCTGTAACCCGAAACCCGAAATCGGAAACCTGAAACATGAATCCCGAAACCCGAAACCGGAAACATGTAACTCGTAACCCTAAACCGGAAACCCGTACCTAGATATCCCTACACCCGAAACACCAAACCTGAAACCCCAAACCCTACACCCGAAACCCAAAACTCGTAACCCGAAATTCGAAACACGAATCTCAAAACCTGAAACACGAAACCCCAAACCACAAACCCATAACAAGAAACCCGTAACTGTAACGCGAAACCCCAAAATTGAAAACTCGAAACCCGAAACCCCAAATCCGAAACTCCAAACGCCAAACCCGAAACTCCAAACGCCAAACCCGAAACTCGTAATCTGAAATTCGAAGCCCGAAACATGAATCTCGAAACTCGAAACCCGTAAGTTGAAATACCCAACCCGAAATCCGAAACCTTAAACTTGAAACCCGAAACCTTAAACCCGAAACACGAAATCCCAAACCCCAAACCCGTAACTCTAAACTGTAACCCGAAACTCGAAACACCAAACCCTAAATTCCAAACCCCAAAATCAGAAACCCGAAACCCAAAATCTGAAACTCGAAACCTGAAACCAAAAACCTTAAACATGAATCGTGAAACCTAAACCCGTCAACCGGAAACCCGTAATCCGAAATCCCCAACCCGAAACACCAAACCTGAAACCCCAAACCCAAAAACCGAAATCTGAAACTCCAAACCTGAAACCTGAAATCCGAAACGCGTAACTCGAAACCCGTAACCTGAAACCCGAAACCTAAAACCTCAAACCCGAAACCTGAAATCCAAAACTCGATACCCGAAACCCAAAATTCCAAACCCACAACCCGAAACTCAAAACTCGAAACCAGAAACCTGAAACCCGTAACCCGAAATCCCCAACCCGAAACCCCATACCTCAAACCCGAAATTCAAAATCCCAAACCTCAAACCCGAAACCCGAAACTGGAAACCCGAATTTTGAAACCGACACCCGAATCCCAAAACCCGAAACCGGAAACATGTAACTCGAAAACCAAATCCGGAAATCCGTAACCCTGTAACCCGAAATCCAAAACTCTAAACCTCAAACTCGAAACCCCAAAATCGGAAACCCGAACCTTAAACCCAAAACCCGAAACCCAAAACCTGAAACCCGAAACCCCAAACCTAAAACTCGAAACTCGAAACTCGTAACCCGAAATTCGAAACCGAAACCTCAAACCCGAAACCCGAAACCCGAAACACGAAACCCCAAACCTGTAACCCGAAACTCGAAACACCAAACCCTACACCCCAAACCCAAAAATCGGAAACCAGAAATTCGAAATCCGAAACTCGAAACCTGAAACCGAAAACATGAAACATGAATCCTGAAACCTGAAACCAGAAACATGTAACTTGAAACCCTAAACCGGAAACCCGAAACCCCAAAATTGGAAATACGAAACCCGAAACCCGAAACTTCAAACCTCATACCCGAAACTCGAAATCCGAAATTCGAAACACAAATCTTGAAACTCGAAACCCGTATCCCAAAATCCCCAACACGAAACCCGAAACCTCAAACCCTAAACCGTAACCCGAAATTCAAAACACCAAACCCCAAAATCGGGAACCCGAAACACGAAATCCGAAACTCGAAACCTGAATCCGAAAACCTGAAACATGAATCCCGAAACCAGAAACCGAAAACATGTAAATCGAAACCCTAATCCGAAAACCCATAACCCGAAACCCGTAACCTGAATTCCCCAACCCGAAACACCCCACCTCAAACCCGAAACCCTACACCTCGAACTTTAAACCTGAAACTCGAAACACGAAACTCGAAACACGAACCTCGAAACCAGAAACCCAAAACCTGAATCTCAAAACTCGAAACCCGTAACCCGAAATCCCCAACCCAAAACTTCAAACCTCAAACCCAAAACCTGAAATCCAAAACCCGCTACCCGAAACCCGAAATTCCGAACTCAACCAAAAACTCAAAACTCAAAACCAGAAACTCATAACCCGAAATCCCCGACCTGAAACACCAAACCTCAAACACGAAACCTTAAATCTGAAACCCGAAATCCGAAACTCAAAACCCGAAACACGAATCTCAAAACTCGTAACCCGAAATTCCCAACGAAACCCGAAACCTCAAACCCCAAACACGTAACCCTAAACCGTAACCCGAAACTCAAAACACCAAACCCTAAACCCCAAACCCCAAAATCAGAAACCGAAAACCCGAAACCGATACCCCAAACCCGAAACTCAAAACCCTAAACCCAAAACTCCAAACCTGGAGTTGGAAAACAATAACTCGAAAGTCGTAACACGAAGCCCCAAACTCGAAACTCGAAACCCGAAATCTGAAACCCGAAACTCGAAAAACGAAACCCCATACCACAAACCCAAATCCCGTAACCAGAAACCTGTAACCCGAAATCCTAAACCCGAAACCAAAAACGCGTAACCCGAAATCTGAAACTCCAACCTCAAACTTGAAACCCGAAACGCGTAACTCAAAACCCGTAACCCGAAACTTGAAACATGAAAACCTCAAACCCGAAACCTAGAACACAAATCCCGAAATCGGAAATATGTAACTCGAAATCCTAAACCGGAAACCCGTAACCTGAAATCCGTAACCCGAAACCCGAAATTCGAAGCTCGAACCCGAAACCCGAATCCCAAAACCCGAAACCGGAAACATGTAACTCGAAACCCAATATCGGAAATCCGTAACCCGAAACCTGAAACTCGAAACCCGAAACCTGAAACATGAATCTCGAAACCCGAAACCGGAAACATGTAACTTGAAACCCTGAACCGGAAACCCGAAACATGAATCTCAAAACTCGAAACCCGTAACCTGAAACCTGAAACCCGAAACCCGAAACACGAAACCCCAAACCCCAAAACCCAAAACTCGAAACACCAAACCCTAAACCCCAAACCTCAAAATTGAAAACCCAAAACCCGAAACTCGAAACACCAAGCCCAAAATTCGAAACCCGGAGTTGGAACACCATAACCCGAAACCTGTGACACGAAGCCCCAAACTCGAAACCCGAAACCCGAGACTCGAAACCCGAAACCCGTAACCCGAAACCTGAAAGCCGAAACCTGAAACCCCAAACCCTAAACCCAAAACCCAAAACGCGTAACCCGAAATCCGAAACTCCAACCTCAAACTTGAAACCCGAAATGCGTAACTCTAAACCTGTAACTCGAAACTCCAAACCCCAAACCTCAAACCCGAAATCTGAAACCCGAAATCTGAAACTCAAAACCCGGAACACGAATCCCGAAACCCGAAACTGGAAACATGTAACTCGAAAACCAAAACCGGAAACCCGTAACCTGAAATCCGAAACTCGAAACCCAAAACCGGAAACCTGAAACATAACTCTCGAAACCCGAAACCAGAAACATGTAACTCGAAACCCTAAATTGTAAACCCGTATCCTGAAACTCGTACCCCAAAATCCCTAACCCGAAACACCAAAGTTGAAACCCCAAACCCTAAACCTGAAACCCCAAACCCGTAACCCAAAATCTGAAACTCCAAACCTAAAACCCGAAACCCGAAACGCGAAACACGAAACCCGTAACCCGAAAACCTGAAAACCGAAACCTCAAACCCAAAACCCGAAATCTGAAACTCGATACCCGAAACCCGTAATTCCAAACCCACAATCCGAAACTCAAAACTCGAAACGAAAAAGCCGTAACACGAAACTCGAAACCCGTAACCCGAAATGCCCAACCCGAAACACAAAACCTCAAACCCGAAACCCGAAATCCCAAACCTCAAACCCGAAACTCGACACCCGAACGAATCCCGAAACCCGAAACTGGAAACATGTAACTCAAAACCCTAATCCGAAAACACATAAACCGTAACCCAAAATCCATAACCTGAAACATGAATCCCGAAACCCGAAACCCGAAACATGTAACTCGAAACCCTAAACCGAAACACCAAACCTAAAACCCCAAACCCTACACCCGAAACCCAAAACTCGTGACCCGAAATCCGAAACACGAATCTCGCAACCCGAAACCCGAAACACTAAACCCCAAACCCCAAACCCGTAACCAGAAACCCGTAACCGTAACCCAAAACTCGAAACGCGAAACCCCCAAATTGAAAACCCGAAACCCGAAACCCCAAATCCGAAACTCCAAACGCCAAACCTGAAACTCCTAATCCGAAATCTGAAACCCGAATCTCGAAACTCAAAACCCGTAAGCTGAAATCCCCAACCCAAAACTCGAAACCTCAAACCCGAAACCCGAAACACGAAACCCCAAACCCCAAACCCGTAACCCTAAACCATAACCTGAAATTCGAAACACTAAACCCTAAATTCCAAACCCCAAAATCGGAAACCCGAAACCCAAAATCCAAAACCCAAAACCCAAAACCTGAAACCTGAAACCCCAAACCCTAAACCCAAAATCCAAAACGCGTAACCCGAAATCCGAAACTCCAACCTCAAACTTGAAACCTGTAACGCGTTACTCGAAACCCGTAACCCGAAACTCGAAACCCCAAACCTCAAACCCGAAAACCGACCGAAACTTGAAACCCGGAACACGAATCCCGAAACCTGAAACCGGAAACATGTAACTCGAAAACCTAAACTGTAAACCCGTAACCCGAAACCCGTACCCCAAAATCCCCAACTCGAAACACTAAACCTGAAACCCAAAACTCGTAACCAGAAATCCGAAACTCCCAACCTCAAACCCGAAACGGGTAACTCAAAACCCATAACCCGAAACCCTGAAAACCGAAACCTCAAACCCGAAACCTGAAATCCGAAACTCGATACCCGAAACCTGAAATTCCAAACCCAAAATACGAAGCTCAGAACTCGAAACCAAAAAGCCGTAACCCGAAACTCGAAACCCGTAACCCGAAATGCCCAACCCGAAACACAAAACCTCAAACCCGAAACCCAAAACTCGAAACCCGAAACCCGAATCCCAAAACCCGAAACCGGAAACATGTGACTCGACACCCTAATCCGGAAACCCATAAACCGTAACCCGAAATCCGTAACCCGAAACCCAAAACCGAAAACATGTAACTCGAAACCCTAAATCGAAAACCCGTTACCCGAAATCCCCAACCCGAAACACCAAACCTGAAACCCCAAACCCTACACCCGAAACCCAAAACTCGTAACCCAAAATCTGAAACACGAATCTCGAAACCCGAAACCTGAAACACGAAACCCCAAACCACAAACCTGTAAAAAGAAACCCGTATCCGGAACCCGAAACTCAAAACGCGATACCCCAAAATTGAAAACCTGAAACCCGAAACCCCAAATCTGAAACTCCAAACGCCAAACCTGAAACTCGTAATCTGAAATCCGAAACCCGAAACACAAATCTCGAAACTCGAAACCCGTAAGCTGAAAACCCCAACCCGAAACCCGAAACCCGAAACACAAAATCCCAAACCCCAAACCCGTTACCCTAAACCGTCACCCGAAACTCGAAACGCCAAACCCTAAATTCCAAACCCCAAAATCGGAAACCCGAAACCCAAAATCCGAAACTCGAAACCTGAAACTGAAAACCTGAAACATGAATCGCGAAACTCAAAACCGTAAACCGGAAACCCGTAACCCAAAACCCGCAACCCGAAACACCAAACCTCAAACCCCAAACCGCAAACCTCAAACTCGAAACCTGAAACTCGAATCCCGAAACCCGAAATTCAAAACATGAAACCCGAAACCTGAATCTCGAAACTTGAACCTCGAAACCCGTAACCCGAATTCCCCAACCCGAAACTTCAAACCTCAAACCCAAAACCCGAAACAAGAAATCCGCTACCTGTAACCCGAAATTCCGAAATTCTGAACCCAGAACCCGAAACTCAAAACTCAAAATCGGAAACCCGTATCCCGAAACTCGAAACCCGTAACCTGAAATCCCAAACCCGAAACCCCAAACCTCAAACCCGAAACCCGAAATTCCAAACCTCAAACCTGAAACCCGAAGCCCAAAACTTGAAACCCGAATCCCAAAACCCGAAACCGGAAACATGTAACTCGAAACCCTAATCCGGAAACCCGTAAACCGTAACCCAAAATCCATAACCTGAAACATGAATCCCGAAACCGAAACCCGAAACTTGAAACCGGAAATCCAAAACTCGAAACCCGAAACCAGAAACTCGAAACCCGAATCCCAAAACCCAAAACTGGAAACATGTAACTTGAAACCCTAATCCGGAAACCCATAAATCGTAACCCAAAATCCATAACCTAAAACATGAATCCTGAAGCCCGAAACATGTAACTCGAAACCCTAAACCGAAAACCCGTAACCCGTAATCCCCAACCCGGAACACCAAACCTGAAACCCCAAACCCTACACCCGAAACACAAAACTCGTGACACGAAATCCGAAACACGAATCTCGAAACCCGAAACCTGAAACACGAAACCCCAAACCACAAACCCGTAACCAGAAACCCGTAACCGTAACCCAAAACTCGAAACGCGAAACCCTCAAATTGAAAACCCGAAACCCGAAACCAGAAACCCCAAATCCGAAACTCCAAACTCCAAACCTGAAACTCATAATCCGAAATCTGAAACCCAAAACCCGAATCCTGGAACACGAATCCCGAAAACCGAAACCGGAAACATGTAACTCGAAACCCTAAATCGGAAACCCGTAACCTGAAATCCGTAACCTGAAATCTGAAACTCGAAACCCAAAATAGGAAACTTGAAACATGAATCTCGAAACCCAAAACCAAAAACATATAACTCAAAACCTTAAACTGTAAACTCGTAACCCGAAACCCGTACCCCGAAATCACCAACTCGAAACACCAAACCTGAAACCCCAAACCCTAAACCTGAAACCCAAAACCCGTAACCCAAAATCCGAAACTCCAAACCTCAAACCCGAAAACCGAAATGCGTAACTCGAAACCCGTAACACGAAAACCTGAAACTCGAAACCTTTAACCCGTAACCCAAAACTCGAAACGCGTAACGCGACACTCGAAACCCGTAACCTGTAACACGAAGCCCCAAACTCGAAACCCGAAACCCGAAACCCGAAACCCGTAACCCGAAACCTGAAAGACGAAACCTGAAACCCCAAACCCTAAACACAAAACCCAAAACGCGTAACCCGAAATCCGAAACTCCAACCTCAAACTTGAAACCCGAAATGCGTAACTCTAAACCTGTAACTCGAAACTCCAAACCCCAAACCTCAAACCCGAAATCCGAAACTCGAAACCCGAAACACGAATCCCGAAACCCGAAACTGGAAACATGTAACTCGAAAACCAAAACTGGAAACCCGTAACCCGAAATCCGAAACTCGAAACCCAAAACCGGAAACCTGAAACATAACTCTCGAAACCCGAAATCAGAAACATGTAACTTGAAACCCTAAACTGTAAACCCGTAACCTGAAACCCGTACCCCAAAATCCCTAACCCGAAACACCAAACCTGAAACCCCAAACCCTAAACCTGAAACCCCAAACCCGTAACCCAAAATCCGAAACTCCAAACCTAAAACCCGAAACCCGAAACGCGAAACTCGAAACCCGTAACCCGAAAACCTGAAAACCGAAACCTCAAACCCGAAACCCGAAATCTGAAACTCGATACCCGAAACCCGTAATTCCAAACCCACAATCCGAAACTCAAAACTCGAAATGAAAAAGCCGTAACACGAAACTCGAAACCCGTAACCCGAAATGCCCAACCCGAAACACAAAACCTCAAACCCGAAATCCCAAACCTCAAACCCGAAACTCGAAACCCGAAACTCGACACCCGAAACCCGAATCCCAAAACCCGAAACTGGAAACATGTAACTCAAAACCCTAATCCGGAAACACATAAACCGTAACCCAAAATCCATTACCTGAAACATGAATCCCGAAACCCGAAACCCGAAACATGTAACTCGAAACCCTAAACCGAAATCCCTAACCCGAAACACCAAATCTGAAACCCCAAACCCTACACCCGAAACCCAAAACTCGTGACCCGAAATCCGAAACACGAATCTCGCAACCCGAAACCCGAAACACTAAACCCCAAACCCCAAACCCGTAACCAGAAACTCGTAACCGTAACCCAAAACTCGAAACGCGAAACCCCCAAATTGAAAACCCGAAACTCGAAACCCTAAATCCGAAACTCCAAACGCCAAACCTGAAACTCGTAATCCGAAATCTGAAACCCGAATCTCGAAACTCAAAACCCGTAAGCTGAAATCCCCAACCCAAAACTCGAAACCTAAAACCCGAAACCCGAAACACGAAACCCCAAACCCCAAACCCGTAACCCTAAACCGTAACCTGAAACTCGAAACACCAAACCCTAAATTCCAAACCCCAAAATCAGAAACCCGAAACCCAAAATCCGAAACCCAAAACCCAAAACTCGTAACCCGAAACCTGAAACCTGAAACCCCAAACCCTAAACCCAAAACCCAAAACGCGTAACCCGAAATCCGAAACTCCAATCTCAAACTTGAAACCTGTAACGCGTTACTCGAAACCCGTAACTCAAAACTTGAAACCCCAAACCTCAAACCCGAAAATCGATCGAAACTCGAAACCCGGAACACAAATCCCGAAACCTGAAACCAGAAACATGTAACTCGAAACCAAAAACCGGAAATCCGTAACCTAAAACTCGAAACTTGAAACTCGAAACCGGAAACCTGAAACATGAATCTCGAAATCGAAACCAGAAACATGTAACTCGAAACCCTAAACTGTAAACCCGTAACCCGAAACCCGTACCTCAAAATCCCCAACTCGAAACACTAAACCTGAAACCCCAAACCCTTAACCTGAAACCCAAAACTCGTAACCCGAAATCCGAAACTCCCAACCTCAAACCCGAAACGCGTAACTTGAAACCCGTAACCCGAAACCTGAAAACTGAAACCTCAAACCCGAAACCTGAAATCCGAAACTCGATACCCAAAACCTGAAATTCCAAACCCAAAATACGAAACTCAGAACTCGAAACTAAAAAGCCGTAACCCGAAACTCGAAACCCGTAATCCGAAATGCCAACCCGCAACACAAAACCTCAAACCCGAAACCCAAAACTCGAAACCCGAATCCCAAAACCCGAAACCGGAAACATGTGACTCGACACCCTAATCCGGAAACCCATAAACCGTAACCCGAAACCCAAAACCGGAAACATGTAACTCGAAACACTAAATCGAAAACCCGTTACCCGAAATCCCCAACCCGAAACACCAAACCTGAAACCCCAAACCCTACACCCGAAACCCTAAACTCGTAACCCAAAATCTGAAACACGAATCTCGAAACTCGAAACCTGAAACACGAAACCCCAAACCACAAACCTGTAACCAGAAACCCGTATCCGGAACCCGAAACTCAAAACGCGATACCCCAAAATTAAAAACCTGAAACCCGAAACCCCAAATCTGAAACTCCAAACGCCAAACCTGAAACTCGTAATTTGAAATCCGAAACCCGAAACACAAATCTCGAAACTCGAAACCCGTAAGCTGAAAACCCCAACCCGAAACCCGAAACCCGAAACACAAAATCCCAAACCCCAAACCCGTTACCCTAAACCGTCACCCGAAACTCGAAACGCCAAACCCTAAATTCCAAACCCCAAAATCGGAAACCCGAAACCCAAAATCCGAAACTCGAAACCTGAAACTGAAAACCTGAAACATGAATCGCGAAACTCAAAACCGTAAACCGGAAACCCGTAACCCAAAACCCGCAACCCGAAATCCCCAACCCGAAACACCAAACCTCAAACCCCAAACCGCAAACCTCAAACTCGAAACCTGAAACTCGAATCCCGAAACCCGAAATTCAAAACATGAAACCCGAAACCTGAATCTCGAAACTTGAACCTTGAAACCCGTAACCCAAATTCCCCAACCCGAAACTTCAAACCTCAAACCCAAAACCTGAAACAAGAAACCCGCTACCTGTAACCCGAAATTCCGAAATTCCGAACCCAGAACCCGAAACTCAAAACTCAAAATCGGAAACCCGTAACCCGAAACTCAAAACTCGTAACCCGAAATCCCAAACCCGAAACCCCAAACCTCAAACCTGAAACCCGAAATTCCAAACCTCAAACCTCAAACCTGAAGCCCGAAACTCGAAACCCGAAACTCGAAGCAAAAACCGGAATCCCAAAACCCGAAACCGGAAACATGTAACTCGAAACCCTAATCCGGAAACCCGTAAACCGTAACCCAAAATCCATAACCTGAAACATGAATCCCGAAACCCGAAACTCGAAACCCAAAACCCCAAACCCCAAAATCAGAAACCCGAAACCCAAAACCTGAAACCCCAAACCCGAAACTCGAAACCCAAAGTTGGAAAACCGTAACCCAAACCCCGTAACACGAAGCCCCAAACTCAAAACTCGAAGCCTCAAACCTGAAACCTGAAACTCGAAATCTGAAACCCGAAACCCGAAACACGAAACACCAAACCACAAACCCGAAACCCGTAACCCGTAACCTGAAACCCGTAATCCGAAACCCGAAACCCCAAACCCTAAACCCGAAACCCAAAACGCGTAACCCAAAATTCGAAACTCCAACCTCAAACTAGAAACCCGGAACACGTAACTCGAAACCCGGAACCCGAAACCCCAAACCTCAAACCCGAAATCCAAAACCTGAAACCCGAAACCCAGAACACGAATCCCGAAACCCGAAACCGGAAACATGTAACTCGAAACACTAAACCGGAAACTCGTAACCTGAAATCCGTAACCCGAAACTCGAAACCCGAAACTCGAAACCCGAAACCCGAATCCCAAAACCCGAAACCGGAAACATGTAACTCGAAACCCTAATCCAAAAACCCGTAACCCGAAATCTTTATCCCGAAACCCGAAATCTGAAACTCAAAACACGAAACCCGAAACCCGAAACCCAGAACACGAATCCCGAAACTGAAAACATGTAACTCGAAACCTTAAACCAGAAACCCGTAACCTGAAATCTGTAACCCGAAACTCAAAATCTAAAACTTGAAACCCGAAACCCGAATCCCAAAACTCGTAACCCAAAATCCAAAACTCGAAACTCGAAACTGGAAACCTGAAACATGAATCCCGAAACCCAAAACCGGAAACATGTAACTCGAAACCCTAAACCGGAAACCCGTAACCCGAAATCCCCAACCCGAAACACCAAACCTAAAACCCCAAACCCTAAACCCGAAATCGAAAACCCGTAACCCGAAATCCGAAACTCCAAACCTCAAACCCGAAACCCGAAACGCGCAACTCGATACCCGTAACCTCAAACCCGAAACCCGAAATTCCAAACCCACAACTCGAAACTCAAAACTCGAAACCAGAACCCGTAACCCAAAACTCGAAACCCGTAACCCGAAATCCCCAACCCGAAACACCAAACCTCAAACCCAAAACCAACTCCAACCTCAAACTTGAAACCCGAAATGCGTAACTCGAAACCCGTAACCCTAAACCCCAAACCCGAAGTCCGAAATCCGAAACTCGAAACCTGAAACCCAAAACCCAAAACCCATAACACGAATCCCGAAACCCGAAACCGGAAACATGTAACTCGAAACACTAAATCGGAAACTCGTAACCTGAAATCCGTAACCCGAAACTCGAAACCCGAAACCTGAATCCCAAAACTCGAAATCGGAAACATGTAACTCGAAACCCTAATCCGGAAACCCGTAACCCGAAATCCGTAACCCGAAACCCGAAACTCGAAACCAGAAACTGGAAACCTGAAACATGAATCCTGAAATCGAAACCAGAAACATGTAACTCGAAACCCTAAACCAGAAACCCGTAACACGAAACACCAAACCTGAAACCCAAAATTCTAAACCAAAACCCAAAACTCGTAACCCAAAATCCGAAACTCCAAACTTCAAACTCAAAACCCAAAACGCTTAACTTGAAAAGGTGAAAAAATACGGTGATGGGTTTGAAAGGTTAGAAACTGAAAAAGAAAATACGGCTATGAACATTCATGGTCGACTTCTAATTTGAAATGTTTTCTAAATGTAACTCAAGTTGCATAATGTAAGTGAGAACAAGAATTTAGTGAAGGGGCATGTAAGTAATTATCAACTATCGAATGCACTTGGGAATCTTCTCCTTATGTTCTTTTCTTTACAACGACGCATATTCAACTGATAGCTCGCTAGTTTGGGATACGTGTTAGTATGTTGGTATATACTAACATAACATTTCAGTTTTTTTTTTTCTCTAATTTTGAATTGTACTACTTTAACTACTATAAGCGTTAGTTAAGTTATTATTTTTTCTTTAATAAAACATTATCAAAAATACAAAAAATGGGCGTAATTTGATTTTTCAAATTTTTTCGCTCAAAAATTCAAAACTTATAATTTTAGTTTATATAAAATAACTAGGAGAGTGCATTTATGGTTTCACTTATTTATTGTCAAATCAGTAATCTGTAAATAGGAGAGTGCTTTATCACTTTTGGATAACTTTTTTTCAAATAGTTATCAGACATTAATTAATTTGTCATTTGTATATAATCTTAAAAATGATATAACATTTATGCTTATTGAAAATCTATTATTTGTAGATTAAAGTTAGAACAAACCCTACACTACTGGTTATTAGGTTGTAGTTCGGCAGTAAACATGGAACAGTGGAAAGATTAACATGGCATAGTTATTTGATATTAGATTATCATGAATGTAAGTGAGTTAGGACCATTCTCCGTACCCAAATTCAATTAAGTCATTTCTTTTTCCATACATATTAGGCTTAACAGTTTATTTGTATTGATAATCAACTCAAAGATGACAAACATGAAAACAATGTGAGAAGTGCAAGTGATCCTCCACAATTCCACTCAACACATCATGCAAGAGTAAAACATGATAAAGAAAAAGAGTAGAACATATGAGCAAGAGGCACTTTGTGCCATTGCATTTCATTATTGCAGCTGCATGAATGCAAAGCTTTTGAAATCATTTAAAAGTTGGACAATTCTTGCCTAACATAGAAAAGGCCAGAAGGGGAACCATCAGGCAAAAGTGCCAATCTCACAACACTAGCAGCACCTTCATCAACTGATAAGATGCCAGAGTTTTTGTTGATGTCTGTTTTCACAAAACCAGGGCACAGACTGTTAATAATCATGTTTTGATGCTCCTTTGCTAGAATCCTTGTGTATGAATTCATGGCTGCTTTTGAGACCATATAGGCAGACAAGAAGGTTGGCCAGCCTTTAGTTTTTAAGGAATCTTCTTTGAAGTCTTTTATAAACTCTTTGAGCACCTCATCTATTTTCTCTTCTGTAAGATTTTCAGCATCATTAAGCACTCCTTTAGCCCATTCATTTGCTATGAGCTGAAACATCACCATAACAAAATTTTGCCAACGTTTAGAAGGGAAAGTAAACATCTTTCAAATGAATTGTTTTGGCATTCTTATACCTTTAACAATCCTCCTTGGGAGGAAACATTCACAATCCTAGGAGAGTTGGATAATTGCAGAAGGGGAAGAAATGCCTCAGTTACTTTCTTTGCACCATAGTAGTTTGTTGTTAGGCACTCTTCAACCATAGCATAAGTTTGAGTGAGTTCCTCCCAGCTAAATTTTGATCCCTCCTCCTGAATTCATGTTGAAGAAACTCAAAAAAACATTAACAGAGGCTCCACAGAGACAATAATCATATATATATACACACACACACATTCTCACCACTTCATCCAGATTGACTCCACTTATTCCTGCATTGTTCACCTGCACAAGAATTTGTTATTCTTAAATGGTTAAAAATTGATTTGTTCATAGTAAGCTAAAGAATAAAAAGTTCTTAAGTACATTCTACAAATGCAACATTCCATCATATTTCCAAATTGCAATTCATTAATTTGCTGCTTTTACTGATAACAGCAACAAGAAATGAGAAATTGGATCTTCTTACCAAAATATCAAGTTTTCCAAACTGTGTCTTAACATACTCTGCTAGAGAATCAATACTAGCAGAGTGAGTGACATCAAGCTGGTGAAAAGTCACCAAATCAGAGAGACCATAGTCTTTCAATTTCCCAATGGCTTCTTGGCCTCTGTTCTCATCTCTGGCTGTGAGCACCACCTTGACTCCATTTGAGGCCAACTGTTTAACTGTCTCAAACCCTATTCCTTTATTTGCTCCAGTAACAACAGCGTATCTTTCAGAAAAAACCACACACATATATAAGTACAATACTTTTTCTCTCCTGGTTTTGTAGATTGGTCTTTAATTCAAATTATAAAGTAAACAATCATGATAATTCTAGAAATTGAAAGAAGCTATTGCATTAGTTTCTGAAATGAAAAGAGTTTCAAACAAGTTCGTACACTTAGGTTTCCAAGTCACATTTTTAAACTTTTGAACTAATACCTCTGTAAATTTGTATTTTCAGGAAACCCTTTGACAGATGTTAGTTTCTATCAGTAAAAGATTCAAACTTCTTACCTATCCCTCCTTTTCATCAACTTTTACTGTCAAGTGAAGCTATTTTCAGGAACTTAGAGACTAATTTAACACTAACTTCAAATAAATTGGTGTTTATTCCAAGTTATAAGTGTGGTAAGTTGGAATAGTGTGGCCATGTCTAATGAAGAAAGCATGGCCTAAAGTGGTGCAATACTAACCTTAGTTTTGGCTCTGCCATAGAAATGCTGAAACTCAACGGATGTGTTAATAATGTTTGTGGTTTTCTCCAAAACCAAGTGCCAAATATAATGAAGTGTATGAGCTTGTTTTATAGCTGATGTTTTTTTTTTTTTTGCATAGCTTCATTGATTTGGACACGAACAATTTTTGTAGTGGTGGTGGAACATTGGCGCAAGTGGCGACGTGGGTGCATCAACAACGTACAATTTTTTTCATCATTATTCAG